>JAEEGJ010018828.1_pt1 | contig 15336 bp, 12 predicted proteins | sample 8958761 | NCBI WGS metagenome assembly JAEEGJ01 (sample SAMN16246546, study PRJNA631951) | gut metagenome | biome: gut microbiome; feature: rumen; material: RS-attached | host: Bos | place: Iran: Karaj | collected 2018-10 | reverse complement strand
CTGCTGACGAGTGGGTTGCAGGCGGTATGCCTATCACAAAGATGATGAACATGGAGAGAAGAAACGGTGCAGACAAGCCGGTTATCCGTAAGGCTCTCGTTGAGCTCGACGGCAAGCCGTTCAAGTACTTCGAAGCTAACCGTGAGAAGTGGGCTGTTGAGACAGCATTCACATTCCCCGGCGCTATCCAGTACTTCGGACCTTCAGAGGTTTGCGACCGTACAACAGTTACACTCGCTCTCGAGAAGGGCAATATGTAATTGTCGCTCTAAACAGTGATTTATCAGGGGCTGTCCTCAGGGGCAGCCCTTTTGCATGCTATAATTCCTTTATGAATAAAAAGAATTCAACAACCGGAATAATACTCAATGTGATCCTCGTCATCTTCACGGTGATCGGAATCATTCTCATGCTCACGGGAGACCCTGAATCAGGTAATCTGCAAGCCAGCGGCATTGAGAATTTCAAGTTCTACACAGTCCTGTCCAATGTATACTGCGGGCTGGTTTCTGCAATCTATCTCATATTTGCCCTGCTCAAAAAGAATACTGAGAAGTTAAGGGCACTGAAGCTTTCCGCCGTCTGCGGAGTGACCATAACATTTGCCGTAGTTGCGTTTATGTTCGGTCCCTTGTATGGCTGGCTGAGGTTCTATACGGACAGCAACCTGTTTTTCCATCTGCTCGAGCCTATAGTTGCATTAGTGGAATTTCTGATTGTCAGAAGAGAGAAAATGCCGCTGAGATATGCTGTTTTCGCAGCAATCCCAACGCTTTTATATGCCATCGGATACATGCTTAACATCCTTATAAACGGAATCGGAGGCCCTTGGCCTTATACCAACGATTTCTATGGCTTCCTGAACTGGGGATGGGGCGGAGGAATCGCAATATTCTTCGGCGTTCCGCTCCTGTCATTCGGCATTGCGTGCATTTTCAGGGCTGTCAGCAACAAGAGAACTGAATGAACCCGGGGGCTTGATATTGCCCCTTTATCAACGAATTTTCTTTCGCGCTGAATGCTAACATATGGTGGGGAAAAGGAGAGAAATATGAAAAGATCAGAGATCAACAAAGCGTTAAAGCGCATGGAAAGCGTCATTAATGACCTGAAGATCAGCCTGCCGCCGTTTTGCAATTTCACACCCGAAGAGTGGCAGACCAAGGGTCACGAATATGACGAGATCAGGGACAACATGCTCGGCTGGGACATCACCGACTACGGCCAGGGCGATTTCGACAAGATCGGATTCTCACTCATTACACTGAGAAACGGCAATCTCAAGGATCAGGACAAGTATCCCAAAGCATATGCCGAGAAGCTCCTGTTCATTGAGGAAGGCCAGTATTCACCGAACCATTTCCACTGGAATAAGATGGAAGACATCATCAACAAGGGCGGCGGAAACCTGCTTATCAGGGTCTATAACTCGCTCCCGAATGAAGAGATGGATATGGAAAATGACGTTACGGTCCATACCGACGGCAGAACGTATAAAGTGAAGGCGGGAACGCAGATAAAACTCACGCCCGGCGAGAGCATCTCGATCCAGCCCCTGATGTACCACGATTTTGAAGTCGAGCAGGGAACGGGAGCCGTTCTCCTGGGCGAAGTATCCCAGGTAAATGACGATAACACGGATAACAGATTCAATCCTCCGGTCGGAAGATTTCCTGAGATCGAAGAGGATGAAGCGCCCTACAGGCTCCTCTGCAACGAGTATCCCGAAGCTAAGTAAATACTGCGTTTTACGCGTTTCGGCATGCCGGTTTGTCGCAAAACGGTAATGTATATGTAAGGTTCATTTCCTTGACTTAGGGTGCATCCTCAAGCATTATTATCATGAATATTTATGAATTAATATAGGCGGATTATATTTTGAAAAAGAAAGCTGGAACAGAAACAACGACAAAGAAGATGGGCTTTTTCGCAAGATTTTGCCAGGCCCAGGAGAATAAGGCGAGAATCAGCCTTATTGTTGCTGCATGTGTCGTACTTGCTACGGTTGGTACTGTTTGCATAGCTGCGATTAATAGTAATATATCAACACCTGCTCCTTCAGAGAATATGGAGCTTAATATTGCCGAGCAGTATCTTGCGCAGGCCAGAATGAGCGCAAGCATGACTGAGGCAACATTCCCTTCAGATCCGGCTGGCCAGCCCACACCGGCAGGTACGGGTAATGTAACAGTTAAGAATGTTAAGCGCGGTTCACTTACAGGTGAGCACGTTGTTGACTTAAGCGACCTCAAGTCACTTACGGACGAAGAACTCGTTGATGCGATCGTATCAGGTAAGGCCGGCGTTATCGACAGAAGCGAGATCACGACTGACCAGTCAGCTAACGTTGAAGTAGTTCACCAGGGTTCAACCGCAAGTGCTCCTACTGCTACACCTACACCTGAGGCTGTAGAGGGAACGGTTACGATCGTTGACTATGAACTCGGTATCGATATCTCCGAGTTCCAGGGAAATATCAACTGGTCCAAGGTAAAGGAAGACGGAATCGATTTCGCATTCATCAGAATCGGCGGAAGATTCTGGGGTTCCGGCGGACTCTACGAAGACAACAAGTTCTCACAGAACATTCAGAACGCCAGAGCTAACGGCATCAAGGTAGGCGTATATTTCTTCTCACAGGCCATCACTCCTTATGAGGCCCTCGAGGAAGCTTCGCTCACACTCTCCAAGCTCGGCGGCATGGGACTCGATCTCCCCGTAGTTATGGACTGGGAGACAGGCGGCGGATACAGAACGGAAGATCTGTACGGTCAGGATTTCGCGAATGTAATCACTGCTTTCTGCAGCACCATTGCTCAGAACGGTTACACGCCCTGCGTATACCTCAATACTTCTGACATCAACAACAGACTTGGCAGTTATTCAGGTGAGATCCTGTCCAAGTACAAGCTCTGGTATGCATATCCATACAGCTGCTACAGTGACGGCAGCTTCTATCAGGCAGGCGATACGATCCCTCCGAGAAGCTTCTATTACGAGTACTGGCAGTATTCATGGAGAGGCGATGTTTCAGGCATCTCAACAGACGTTGACCTCAACATCAGGATCCTCGGAAAGACAACACTCTACGCACCTGAGATCAATGTAACCAATACTTCGATAACGACCGGCAAGGGTCAGGAGATCGATCCTCTGGACGGTGTATCGGCAACGACATCCAAGGATGATACGGTAACCAGCGGAATCTCCTATGAGATCACGAATGAATCCAACCAGGAAGTTTCTCTGGAGACCGCGATGAATACGGTAGGCACGTACAGGATCACATATGCATATACGGATTCCTACAGAGGCAGGGTAATCGCTGCTGCCACATGGGAAGTCGTAGATGAGATGACGGTAACACCTACACCTGCTGAAACAAATCCTTCAGATCAGACAGATCCTACGGGTGACGCTACGGATCCCACAGGTGATGCGACAGATCCTACGGAAGGTTCAGAACCTTCAGGTGAGAATTCAGATCAGACAACCGGTGATACCGGCCCGGAGGGCGGAGATACATCAGACCCGACTGACGGCGGCGCAACTGCATAACCTTAAGGAGTCTTAATATGGACACCAGGCAGACCAAAGATCCCGCTTTGCGGAATCTCGAAAGAACGATAAGGTTTGAGATTGAGAAGATCATTCTCATAATGACTATTGTGTGCCTGGTATCCGAGATAGGCCTCGCGATCTATTACTATTTCACGAACGATCTCATTATTCCTCTGGGTTCCTACATTGAGTTCAGGATCCTGGTGCCGCTCGCGATAAACAGCATCCTCTATGTGGTCACCAGATTCTCCAACAGGGCTGACACCAGTACGGACATCACCAAAAACAGAGTAGTTTCTTTCGCTGGTCTCATCATGACCGGCGTTATCGCTCTGGCTCACAGCTACTTTATACCGCTGTGGCTTCTCCCTCTGATCGCGGTAGTTGTCTGCTCGATCTTCCACGACATGTATATCCAGATGATCGAAGCGGGCTTAAGCTTCGTATTCATCCTGTATTCAGGCATCCTGCATATCTACGATTATCCTGATGATAGAACATTCACCATTTTCTGCATCGTTATCGCAGAGGTAATGGCCATTGGTGTCAGTATGCTGTCATTCAAACTCGAGTCTTTTAACACCAAGATGCTCATAATCAGGGAGAGGAATTTCGCTGATGCGGGCAAATTCGAGCACGGTTTTGAGATCGACAGCACGACAGGCGTTTACAGCAAGAAGTTCCTTGTCGAGCAGGCTGAAAAGATCCTTCATAACACCAACGAGCTCGATCCATGCGGCGTTGCGCTCCTGGATATCGACAATTACAAGAAGATCACCGATGAGTACGGCTATGACCAGGGTGATTCTGTCCTGAATGCGCTCGGCACCATTCTGCAGGGCTGCATTGATGAGGATACTATCGTCGGAAGATACGGCAGAGACCAGTTTTTGATCATTTTCGATAATGGAATCAGGGAAGATAATCTGATCATGTTGAACCAGATCAAAAAGGATTTTTCCAAAAAGAAATATTCCTTTATGAAAGATACCGTCACGGTAAGCGGCGGTTATGCCTGGTTTGACGTTACCATGGACCTCGACAGCGCATTGGAAGAAGTTGAAACCGCTCTTGCAAGCGCTAAAAATTCGGGTAAGAATAAGATATTGTCAACAGGCGAAAGTGAGGACATGACAGATGGCTAATTCCAGCAAGAAGAAAAACAAGATCAGTGAATATAATGTCGGTACGGTAATCGTCGACATCATAATGCTCTTATTGGGACTCATATTCTTTATTGGAACTCTGTCGGGCAGAGGCGATGACATCGCATCAGGATTCGTAAGGATCGTAGGCGGCGTGCTCATTGCAGTAGGCGTTTTCGAGCTCATCAATTTCTTGAGAATCAAGGAAAAGACCTTATTTGATACCATCGTCCTCATAATCGGATGTGCAATCGCAATCGTCGGTCTGGTATTCATCATTAATCCACTGCCTGTCATCACGGTATTTAACTTCATCTTCGGTATCATCATCGCAATCTATGCGATCGTCATCATAATTACTGCTCTTACAACATTAAGACCTTCAGGCGCGAAATACTGGTGGTTCTCACTCATCTTCGGCATTATTGCCCTGATCCTGGGTGTCGTCATCGTATTCTTCAATTTCGCTACAAAGGTTCTTACGATCGTTATCGGAATCACACTCGTTGTAGGCAGTATCGGCGGTATGGCAAATGCCATCCTCGCTTCACAGGCCAAGAAGGAATTCAAGGCTAATTCAAAGATCCTCGAAGATGCCACATTTACGGTTGATTCAACAACCACAGAGAATAAATCTTCTGAAAGCGATGAAGGCACAAAGGCCTGATATTCATAGCACTGAGTTATATTGAAGGAGAATTGCTATGGATGTTATCTTTGTAGGTCACGCTTGTTTCTTAGTTAAATTCAGTTCAGGTTATTCTGTCTGTTTCGATCCGTATCAGGAAGGATCGGTTCCGGGTCTTGGGCCAACAAACGTAGTTGCCAATGAGGTTTACTGTTCTCACAGTCACAGAGATCATTGTGATTTCCAGTCTGTGTCATCGCCCGACCTGCCTTACAGGGGACCTGAGCCGTCCGTTGAAGTCATAAAGACTTTCCATGATGACGTCCAGGGTGCCGCAAGAGGCAGAAATAACATTACTATTGTTAAGGTACGCGGTGAGAAGGCCGTCCACATGGGTGACATCGGATGTGAGTTGACTTACGAACAGATAGACAGGATCAGGGGATGTGATCTTCTCATGATCCCTGTCGGAGGTTTCTATACGATCAACTGCAGACAGGCTTATGCCATGGTCAAACAGGTTGAGCCCAAGGCTGTCGTCCCCATGCATTTCAGGGGCAAGAGCTTCGGATATGATGTCATCTCTGGCAGGGAAGAGTTCGTCGAACTCTTCAGAAGGGACGGTGACCGCCAGATCGTCAACGCCGGCCGCCACATCGAGAATCTGCCTGAAGGCAAATCCGTATTATTAATGGAGCCGCTTCGAATTTTGTAACACAAGTTCTGCCCTCTTTACGCTATAATGGCTTTTTAAGGGGGTGGTCCTATGTTTAAAATCGGTTTTTCCAATGACAAGTATGTAGAGCTTCAGAGCAAGCGTATCAGAGAGCGCGTCGATCAATTCGGCGGTAAGCTTTATCTGGAATTCGGCGGCAAATTGTTTGATGACTATCACGCATCCAGAGTTTTGCCCGGATTCGAACCTGACAGTAAGATCAGAATGCTTAAGGCTCTGTCAGAAGACGCAGAGATCGTTATCGCGATCAACGCAGATGCCATTGAGAAGAATAAGAGAAGAGGAGACCTGGGCATCACATACGATCAGGAAGTACTCCGTCTGATCGATGCATTTACAGAATTCGGCCTCTTCGTAGGAAGCGTAGTAATCACACAGTTCGCAGGCCAGCCTCTGGCAGAGAAGTTCGAAGCAAGACTCCGTTCTCTCGGCGTTAAGTCCTACAGACATTATCCCATCGAAGGTTATCCTTCAAATATCCCCCTTATCGTAAGTGAAGACGGTTACGGCAAGAATGACTACATCGAGACATCACGTAAGCTCGTTGTCGTTACTGCTCCGGGTCCGGGTTCAGGTAAGATGGCTACATGCCTTTCGCAGCTTTATCACGAGAATAAGCGCGGCATCAAGGCAGGCTACGCTAAGTTCGAGACATTCCCTATCTGGTCTATCCCGCTCCAGCACCCTGTAAATGTTGCTTATGAAGCAGCTACAGCAGACTTAGCTGACGTTAACATGATCGATCCTTTTCACCTCGAAGCATACGGTGAGACAACGATCAACTACAACAGAGACGTTGAGATATTCCCCGTTGTAAACGCTATTTTCGAGAAGATCTACGGCGAGAGCCCTTACAAGTCACCTACGGACATGGGCGTTAACATGGCCGGATTTGCCATTGTTGATGACGATGCATGCCAGGAGGCTTCAAGACAGGAGATCATCAGAAGATACTACGAAGCTAAGATGGCTACACGTGCCGGCAACTCTGACGGTTCAGACGTTACAAAGATCGAGTTTCTCATGAAGAAGAGCGGCATCGACATTACTTCACGCCGTGTAATCGGAACTGCCCTGGTTCGTGCCGAATCAACAGGTGCACCTGCTGTTGCCATTGAACTTCCTGACGGTCAGCTCGTCACAGGCAAGACAACACCGCTTTTGGGACCTGCTTCCGCAGCTTTGCTCAATGCGCTTAAGGTTCTCGCAGGAATTTCACACGACATTCCGCTCATCTCACCCAACGTAATTGAGCCTATTTCAGATCTTAAGATCAACCACATGGGCAACCACAATCCGAGACTTCACACAGACGAAGTCCTCATTGCTCTTGCCATCAGTGCTACTACAAACCCTGTTGCAGAGCTTGCAATGCAGCAGATCGGCAAACTCGCTAACAGCGATGCGCACTCAACGACCATGATGAGCTCAGTTGACCTCAACATGTTCCACAAGCTCGGCATCAACCTCACTTGTGAGCCTGTTTACGAGACAAAGAAGCTCTATCACAGATAAGGTTTGACTTTGACTTTAAAGCCCGGCATTACGCCGGGCTTTTTGTTTGCCTTTTGGAAAATGCCTTGTTTTCGCGTGTTGACAAAAGACAAAAAAAGTCAGATAATTCGATTAGTCAAAGAAAGTCAAAGTCAAAGTCAGGAAATGGCAAAGTGACAGACAAAGCGGAAGGAGGACGATCTTGTGGCAAGACTGGTTGATGTAATTGAGCAGATGATCAAGGAGATGGTCGAGGAAAACGACGGAACCGCAACTATCTGCAGAAGCCAACTGGCAGAACAGGCTAACTGCGTACCATCGCAGATAACATATGTGTTGTCCACCAGATTCTCGGGCGGAAGCGGATACATCGTCGAGAGCAGGCGAGGCGGCGGAGGTCAGATAACGATCACACGTGTAAGTCACGTCGGTCCGGCCGAGTACCTTAAGGCGATTATCGACAGCGTAGGTGACGATTTGTCGCAGCAGCAGGCAAAGACGCTTCTCATGAATGCGGTCAATGTCGGTGTGATGACTTCAAAAGAAGGCACGGCGATTATGGCGGCTGTATCAGACAGGGCACTCGCAAGAGTCGATTCCGATATCAGATCGGTCCTCAGAGCAGATATCTTCAAACATGCTCTCCTGGGATTGATGGTTACATAAATAAGGGATACAAAAGGAGACAGACAAATGAGATGTGAAAGATGCGGTAAAGAGCTTACCAACAGGATCATCAAGATCAATGGTGTAACATACTGCGACAACTGTGCAAGGCTTATGGGTTATGACAGATATTTAAGAGATCCTGCTGACCTTATGGGCAACCCCTTCGCACCTTTAGATCAGATTGCTTCATCACTTTTGCAGATGAATGAACTCGATTTCGGCAACAGCACATTGAAGTGCCCCAAGTGCGGAATGACATTAAGGGAATTCGAGAACGAGGGCCGTGTAGGCTGCATCGAGTGCTACAACACATTTAACGACAATATCGTAAGAGAAATGTTCAAGCAGCAGGGCAACAGCGAATATGCTGGACGACTTCCCAATCAGTCAGCAGACATCGGTGATTCAAACCAGCCGATTATACGCGAACAGAAGACGGCACCTGCTACAATTCCGGCAGAGACTGCGCCGAAGGCAGAAGCTCCGAAGGAGGAGAAGCCCGTTGAAACCAAGAAGCCTGATAAGGGCGCTCTTACAATAGACCAGCTCAAAAAAGCGGATCTCGGAATGCTTTCAGATGAGGACCTCGAGAAAGGCATAAAGCTCGCAGCTGAGGTCGAGGAATACATCCTCGCATCGAAGCTCAGAGACGAACTCAAGGGCAGAAAGGAAGGTGGCAGCAATGCTTGATTGGTATGTGAATGAGGGTAAGGACAGTGATGTAGTCCTCTCCACAAAGGCATGTATCGTCCGTAACATCAAGGGCTACAACTTCCTGCCGAGACTGGATGACAAAGAATGCCAGAGCCTTTTGGATACCGTCGACCAGGTGATCGACAAGGATACATACATGGGCGGCTGCGCTGCTTCAATGGATAAGGACACTGTAATCAGACTTATCAGGCTCCAGGTTTTGGGCCGTGAAGGCAGCCAGATGGTCAATCCCCAGCGAAAGGCTTTCTACTATAACAACGATTCAAGCCTCAGCATCGCAGTCGGCAGCGGCGAGCATATCACCGTCAGGGCTCAGGCTGCAGGACACGATATAGGCGTTTACAAGAAGGCTGAGAAGGAAGCCATGGAACTCGAAAAGAAGCTTGATATCGCTTTCTCCGAGAACTACGGATTCCTCACATCAAACGTAAGACTTGCAGGTACCGGACTTAAGATCCTTTACACAGTTGCACTTCCTGCAATTTCAAAAACTGAAGGCGGACTTGCCGCACTGACACAGCGTGTCGGACAGTATGAATGGACGATCTATCCTTTCGCTGAGAGAGGCGAACTTGCTGAATCCAATGTCTACATCATCGCGAGCGTAAACACTCTGGGTGTTACGGAGGATGAGGTACTTAGAAGAGGCGAGATGCTCATCAGCGACGTTATCAAGGCTGAGAGAGCATGCCGTGAGGAGATCGTCTCAAGTAAGAGGATCCAGACAGAAGATATTTACGGCAGATCGTACGGCAATCTGAGATACGCTTCGATCATCTCAAGAGGCGAAGCTATCGAGGCTCTGGAATGGTTAAGACTCTTCCACGAGTACGATGATTCAGGCGAGATAAAGTGTTCATGGAATACGATCAACAAGCTGACGATGGATATTCTGTGGGAGCCTGCCGCACCGAACAGAAAAACACCGGGTTCACTTACGAACTCACAGAAAATAAGAGCTCAGGGAATAAGAACGATTTTGAAGGGAGCTGAGAGAAATGAGAATAACTGAAGATACAGCAAAAGTGCTCGCAGTATCGAGCCTTATTGCGCAGGAAAAGCGCACTACACTTATCAGGGACACGATCCTTTTCGCCGCTCTGTGCATTACTGACACACCGGCAAAGGACATCATAAGTGAGAATGTTCAGGAAACATCACTCATATTGGAACGACTCGGAATGGATTTGGATATTGAACTCGATGACGCGGCAATTAAGATGCTTGCGGACAGAGCTTTCCAGAGTCTGAGAATCGATGTTCGAAAGATATTCCAGAACGCTTCCGACCTGTCCAGAAGAACAGGCTTCAAGGGCGCTGTTAATCCCGAGCATCTCCTGTTCGTAATCATGTCACGCAGAGTCTCCAATCACCCTGAAATCTTCAACAGCCTTGAAGCTGCAGGCGCTGACGTTGAGGGCATCAAGAATTCGATCATCAGCATCTTCAATGAGCAGGCTGATGCAGCCAGAGAAGATAATTCCATGGACGGAAATGACGATCCCGGTTTTGGCGCAAACGATGGTCCGGTAAAGCCTACAGGTAAGCCTACCGGCAAGGGCGGTCACAAGACTCTCGACAAGTTCGGTAAGAACCTTACAGAGCTCGCCAAGCAGGGCAAGATCGATCCCGTCATCGGCCGTGAGGAAGAGATCTCACGTGTCATGCAGATTCTCATCAGAAGAACAAAGAACAACCCCTGTCTCGTAGGTGATCCGGGTGTCGGTAAGACAGCTATTGCTGAAGGCCTCGCACTGAAAATCGCAGAGGACAATGTCCCTGACATTATCAAGGGCAAGATCGTCTACAGCATTGAGATGGGTTCAATGGTTGCAGGCTCAAAATACAGAGGTGAATTCGAGGAGCGTATCAAGGGTATGCTCGACGAGGCAGTCGCAGATCCCAACGTCATCCTCTTCATCGATGAGATCCACACACTCGTAGGCGCTGGTGAATCCACAGGCGGCTCTATGGATGCCGCAAACATCATGAAGCCTCTGCTCACAAAAAATGAGCTGCAGATTATCGGCGCAACTACTCTTGATGAATATTCCAAGTTCATTGAGAAGGATCACGCTCTCGAGAGACGTTTCCAGAAGGTTCTCGTTGAAGAGCCTTCGATTGAAGATGCGATCGCCATCATGAAGGGCCTCAGGACCAAGTACGAAGATCACCATAAGATCCACATTCCGGACGACGTTCTCGAGCAGTCCGTAAGACTGTCCGCAAGATACGTTTCCGACAGATTCCTGCCGGATAAGGCAATCGACTTAGTCGATGAGGCAGCGGCCGCAAAGAGGATCAACTACGCTGATTCCAAGGCTAAGAACGACCTCGAGAAGAAGATCCAGGAGATAAAGGACAAAAAGAAGGCTGCAGTTGACGCCCAGGATTTTGAGGCTGCACAGACCCTCAAGGAAGAGGAGATCAAGCTCAACGAGAGACTTGAGCAGCTCCAGGATAAGGTAAAGGCTGACGGCGACGGTTTCACGGGAACGCTTACAGTCGATGACGTTGCTCTGGTCCTCGCAAAGTGGACGGGCATTCCTACAACCAAGATCACTGAGAGTGATGCAGATAAGCTCAAGAACCTTGAGGCTGAACTTACAAGACGTGTAGTCGGCCAGGATGAGGCAGTTCATTCCATTGCAAAGGCAATCCGCCGCGGCAGACTGGGACTCAAGGATGAGAAGAGACCTTCAGGTTCATTCATCTTCCTCGGTACGACCGGTGTAGGTAAGACTGAGCTCGCAAAGGCTCTTGCCGAAGTCATGTTCGGTAACGAGAGCGCGCTCGTAAGAATCGATATGTCCGAATACATGGAAAAGCACGACGTCGCAAGACTCATCGGTGCCCCTCCGGGATATGTCGGATACGACGAGGGCGGCCAGCTCACTGAGTCTGTAAGAAGACACCCTTATTCAGTAGTTCTTTTCGATGAGATCGAGAAGGCACATCCTGAGATCTTCAACACAATGCTCCAGGTATTGGATGACGGACGTCTCACTGACGGTCACGGCAGAACTGTCGACTTCAGAAATACGATAATCATCATGACATCCAACATCGGTGCGAGAATGCTCGTAGGCAGCGAAGGCCGCAAGATCGGTTTCTCCATGGCTGACGAGAACGATAAGGACGAACTCTCCAGAGAAGGCCTCTATGGCGGCAAGTCTTACGACGAAGCAAAGAAGGTCGTTATCGACGAGCTCAAGAAGACATTCACTCCTGAATTCGTTAACCGTGTCGATGAGATCATATTCTTCCGCATGCTCGGCAAGGATTCTCTCGTAAAGATCGTAGACATCCTCATGAAGCAGGTTGGAAAGAGAATCAGGGATCTCGGCATGGAGATCGAGCTTACTGACAGTGCGAAAGAACTCCTCGCCAAGAAGGGTTACGATCCGCAGTACGGCGCAAGACCCTTGAGAAGAGTCATCACTTCCATGGTCGAGGACCGTTTCTCCGAAGCAATGCTCGACGGTATCGTTAAGCCCGGACACCTCGCGATCATTGACGCTGTTGAGACAACAGATCCTGATGCGCTCCTCGCACAGGGCAGTGCAGCAGAGGACGGCAAGGTTATCGTCATCAAGGACGGAGGCCCGATCGGCACAACTGAAGGCGTTGAGGTTGAAGAAACTGCCGGCTCTAATGTATAATACTTTGACTATCAAGGTTTATGGAGAAAAGAGATGACGGAAAACAAGAGTAATGCGGCATCCCGTTCAAAGGCACCGCGTGACTATGACATCGGTTGTGTACCCAGCAAATTCTATTTCGGATTTTTGGGTTCCCGTATTATCGTGCCTGTTGTCTGTGCATTCTGCCACATCAAGGTCAAGCCCGACATGGAATTCGTCAAGCACGAAGGCCCTATCATCGTCATCTCCAATCACGAGTCATATCTGGACCCGATGATCATCAACCGTCTTACAAAAGCGAGACCTGCAAACTTCGTAACAGGTGAGTTCGTATTCAGAGCACCTGCATGGGGTCACTGGTTTAAGCTCGGAGGCGCCATCCCGAAGAAGCAGTTCGTCGTTGATACCGCAGCAGTTAAGGCAATGATGCGTGTCATGAAGCGTAACGGCATCATCATTGTTTATCCTGAGGCTACGAGACACGTTGACGGTAAGTCCATAACTTTCGATGACGGCGTGGCAAGACTTGCAAAGAAGTCCAATGCTTCCATATACATCGCGCACATCCACGGCGCTTATCTGGCATGGCCGAGATGGTCAAAGTCCGGTATGCGTAAGGGCAGGATCAGCGCAGAATTCGTCAAGAAGATCTATTCTGACGAGGTAAAGGAATTATCCATCGAGGAGCTCCAGCAGAAGATCCTTGACGGTGTTGACTATAACGAGAACGACTGGATCCGTGAGAACCCGAGGTCATTCAAGAGCAGAAAGCTCGCAGCAGGCCTCCAGAATGTCGCTTACGCATGCCCTAAGTGCGGTTCCGAGTACACAATGCAGTACATGAACTCCGGCAAGCACGACATGATCCAGTGCTCCAACTGCGGTAATGCCGCAAGATATCTGCCTACGGGTCTTATCGAGAAGGTAGATCCCCACTGCGTTGTATACGACGACCTCCACAAGTGGGTAGAGTGGGAGAGAGGACTTATCTCTGACCAGCTCAAGGCCGGCGGATTCAAGATGGAGATGAATGCTGATCTGTTCAAGGTATTCGACAGATTTACTTTCGCGAAGACAGGTAAGGGCAGGATCACCATCACTGACAAGGAGATCATCTACTACGGAACAGACTGTCCTGCAGAAGAGGGCATCCCTTACAAGAAGGGCAAGCCGATCAGAAAGTACAAGGACAGATCTCTTGATCCGAATGCACCGATGGAAAAGAAGGTCTTCGAGATCGACTCAATGAGAGGACTCGTTGCTTCTTACGGCAAACATTTCGAGATCTACGACAAGGACGGCGAGCTCTTCAGATTCTACGTAGACGGCCAGAAGGTATTCAAGGTCCACGAGATAGTCACGCTTTTGGGTAAGAAATAATTTTCACTACCGCGATAAAAGGACAAATAAGAGCGGGTTTGGCAAAAATAACGCCAAACTCGCCTTTTTTATTGCTTTAATCTGAGGCACGAAGATAGTATAATTTTCAAGTCAGTATTTACGAGGCGTCTTACGGGGCGCTTCCAAAAACACAAAATAATGAATCAGGAGTGTGACAATCCATGGCAATGTATGACAAGAAAAGTGTCGAAGATTTAAACGTAGCCGGCAAGAGAGTTATTGTCCGTGTTGACTTTAACGTACCGCTCGACAAGGAAACAGGCACAAAGATCACAGACGACAAGAGAATCAAGGGAGCTCTCCCTACAATTCAGTACCTCGTAGACAACGGTGCTAAGGTTATCCTCGTTTCACACCTTGGTCGTCCGAAGAACGGACCTGAGGCTAAGTTCTCAATGAAGCCCGCAGCAGACCGTCTCGCTGAGCTCATCGGCAAGCCCGTAACTCTCGCTGCAGACGTAATCGGCGAAGATGCTAAGGCTAAGGCTGCAGCTCTCAAGGACGGCGAGATCCTCATGCTCGAGAATGTTCGTTTCCACAAGGAAGAGACAAAGAACGATCCTAAGTTCGCTGCAGAGCTCGCTTCTATGGCTGACCTCTATGTAAACGATGCATTCGGTACAGCTCACCGTGCTCATGCTTCAACAGCAGGTCTTGCTAACTTCCTTCCTTCCGCTTGCGGTTACCTCATCAAGAAGGAAATCGACTTCATCGGCGGCGCGCTTGACAATCCGGCTAGACCGTTCGTTGCTATTCTTGGCGGTGCTAAGGTTTCCGACAAGATCGGCGTTATCACAAACCTCTTAGACAAGGCTGATACAATCATCATCGGTGGTGGTATGGCTTATACATTCATCGGCGCTCAGGGCGGCAAGATCGGTGATTCCCTCTTCGAGGCTGACAAGGTTGACCTCGCTAAGGAGATCCTCGCTAAGGCAGAAGAGAAGGGCGTTAAGCTCCTTCTTCCTACAGATACGGTTGTTGCTGATGCTTTCGATGCTAACGCTAACAGCAAGGTAGTTCCTACAATGGAAATTCCTGACGGCTGGCAGGGTCTCGACATCGGACCTGAGACAATCGCTAAGTTCTCAGACGCTATCAAGAGCGCTAAGACAGTTATCTGGAATGGCCCTGCAGGCGTATTCGAGTTCGAGAAGTTCGCAGTTGGTACAAAGGCTATCGCTCAGGCAATCGCTGACGCAGACTGCACATCAATCATCGGCGGTGGTGACTCTGCTGCTGCTATCGAGAAGCTCGGCTATGCTGATAAGGTTTCTCACATCTCCACAGGCGGCGGCGCTTCTCTCGAGTACATCGAGGGTACGGTTCTCGCTGGTGTCGATT
>JAEEGJ010018826.1_pt1 | contig 15337 bp, 11 predicted proteins | sample 8958761 | NCBI WGS metagenome assembly JAEEGJ01 (sample SAMN16246546, study PRJNA631951) | gut metagenome | biome: gut microbiome; feature: rumen; material: RS-attached | host: Bos | place: Iran: Karaj | collected 2018-10 | reverse complement strand
CAGCTTCGCCAGCGAGCTTCTCTACGAAGATCTCGTCGCCCTCGGCAACCTTGTACTGCTTGCCGCCTGTCAGAATAACTGCATACTGCATAAAAACGTTTCCCTCCTGTTCATCCAGTCTCGCTGTATCACTCAAGGCACTGGCGCTCTTTCCGCTCCAAAAACACTGGAAAAAGGCACAGATTTAGAAGCCCGGCACATGCGGTCACCGAAATAGAATAGCACGCGATAGTGGGTACGTCAAGTAGAAATATTATATATATGGGGGCGTAAGTTTTCTGTCTCTTGCTCCTCAGACAGTTTGCTTACGCAAAACTCGTCGCCTGAGACAAAAACTTACGCCTGCAAAAAATCCTATTGTCATTTAACGCCGGCGCGGCCGCCTAACGCTTACTTCAGTTTTTTGACTGAGGCGCCGAAGTCGATGACTGCCTTGAGGCGTACGCTTCGCGCTTCTCCGGTGTACTCTTCCTTCATGCGCTCGAGAAGGAGACGGACGGCAGTCTGTCCGATCTTGCGGATCGGCTGGATACCGATCGTCAGCGTCGGGTTGTAGACATGCGCGATCGTCTGGTTTTCAAATCCGACGAAGGAAAGATCCTCCGGGATCTGAATATGCTTCTCGTTGATATACATCACCGCGCCGCAGGTAAGGTCATTGCCGCTGGCAAAGACGGCCGTCGGGCGGTCCTTCTTCTGCATAAAATGCATCATCGCCATAAATCCGCTCTCTTCGGAAACATTCTCCAGATAAAGAAGATCCGGATCGACAGGAAGATGGGACTCTTCCAGTGCTTTTCGATAACCGGCAACACGGTCATCGGTCGTATTATAGCCTTCCGTTCCGCCGATGAAGCCGATGCGTTTATGTCCGTTCTCGATCAGATGCCTGGTGATGCGGTAAGCGATATCCACGTTATCGATCGTGACGGAATCACAGGATACCGTCGGATACTCCATATCCACGAAGACGATCGGGACATCTGCCTTCGCCGCGCGGTCGATGTCCTCCTGGCGGACGTTCATCGGCTGCATGATAATGCCGTCGATCTGCTTGTTGATAAGAAAGTTGATCTTATCGGAAGCGCCGGCTGGATCACTCTGGTTATAATCACAAATGATCGTGCTGTATCCGGCCGCATACAGTTCCTGATCGATATATGAAAGAATAGAAACGCCGTAATAATCTGCAAGACTCGGAATAAGCACGCCGACAGACATGGTCTTTCTGGTCTTCATACCGCGCGCAACGGTATTGACCTGATAGTTCAGCGTCTCGATCGCCTGTTCGATCTGCGTTCTATTTTCTTCGAGCACGTTTCCGCCGTTGATGAACTTGGAAACAGTCGAGATCGAAACACCCGCCATTTTAGCAACGTCTTTAATCGTAGATGACATAGGCCTTATCCTCCCCGGTCAGAACATCATCCAATAAAGGCACGAATACAATACTACCGACAGTACTTCCCCAAATGCGCCTCTCTTGATCACCCTCCGGAGATAAGATGCTCCGGCAAGAGATGCTGCCAGGACGAAAACCCGGAAAGCACATAGTCCTCTATTCATTATAAGCGAGAAAACGAAAACAATCACCATCGGAACGAAACGTATCGCGGAAAATTTTATCGAATCGATCACACTCTGCCTGGTTCCCTGGATCCTGCCGAAAAAGTTATCGCACAGCTGCAGCATGATCATGGATACTCCCGTCATTACAGACAGGAGCAGCGCGATGAGCAGCATCAGATCCGGCTTTAAGAATCCCGCCCCCTTCCAGAAAAGCGTCAGCATAAAGATCACACTGCAAAGAAGGATCGTAAATGCAAGATGGATCTCCCACATAGAACGATTCGTCCTGACTTTTCTGTTTTTGATCTTGCGGATGAAAGGAAGAAGAAAGAAAGCGGAACTCAAAAGGGAGATGCATATCCACAGTAGAAGCACCGTCTGAAATGCGAGCTGTTTCTTCGAAATATAATACATCGCCGGAAGCGATATCAAACATCCGAGAAAGATCTCCATGGCCAGAAGATGGTTCAGGGAACTTCTGTACTTATCTGCAATAGAGCGTCCGCGGATCTTCCCGTCACGCCCTCTCTCCTGCTCTTTTTGTTCAGGCAGGTCTTCCGCCTGTTTTTCTTCGGCCCCGTCCGGGTTCTTTTTCGCCGGAACGAATCTTCGGGAGGCAGGGAGTGTCGCTGCGTAGAGGAAAAAGGCGATGATCGTCAGGACAGTCGAGGCCGTCTTCATGACCCATGTCAGGAGAGGTGCACGGGACACTCCTTCTTCTTCCAGCACATGATTCTTGATATAGTTTGCCAGATACGTCTGCATCACCGGATTATTCATCGTCATCAGAGATGCGATCTGCGGATCGCTCCAGTCACCTCTTCGTGCATAGTAGCGTCCGGCATCGGACGACAGGAAAAGTTCCGGCGCCTGGCTCTCCGCGCGCATACCGGGAGTGAACTTCGTATCTTCCCCCGAGAGGCGCTCATATAGGGTGTCTGCCGTTCTGCTCTGTTCCGAGAAAAGGGCTACCCTCGCTTCCGGCTCCCCGGCTCCGATCGCACCAAGGTCCGTGATGTCCATGACCGGTGACACGAGGATCAGATCGGAGATCGAAGCATTCTTCGATGTCAGCGAAAAACCGGACTTCGCATAGTCACCTTCGCAGATCAGAATCACGGATCCGATCTTTTCCGACGAAAGGACGTCATCGATCTTCCCGCTCATCTGCTCTTCAGTTATGGAATCATCGATCACAAAATGAGACGTGATATCCAGCTGCGAGAAAAGCTGGCTGTAATCCATCTCCGGAAACATGATATCTTCATGCACGAAAAGCACTGCCGCGCAGCCCTTTGATCCGTCATTTCTTCTCGGAAGAAGGACATACAGAGATGAAACGATCAGTATTATCGCCAGTAGTATGATGCATATGATGCGTAGCCGGCGGACTTTCTTCATCCGTTACTCCATGCTGACCAGACGGTCGCCCAGGGCACGGATATCCTCCGGACCCAGGATCAGGATCATATCGTCTTTTGACACAACAGAGGAAAGCTTCTCCACGATCGCATCCTTCGACTCGAAGAAGATCGCGTGGCCGCCTCTTTTATTGATCTCATCCGCGATATCCTTTGAAGAAATATCACCGGGATTTACTTCTCTATCCGAGAAGATCTCATCGAAGAAGACATCCTCGCAGGGAAGAAGCGATGTGACATAATCCTCGAAAAGCACTTTTGTGCGGCTGAATGTCAGCGGCTGGAATACCACCCAGGTCTTATTGTGCGGCACATGGGATGCCGCGTCGAGCGTGGCGCGTGCGGCACTCGGATGATGTGCGTAGTCGGTGACGACCATCGCACCCTTAAAGGTACCCTTGATCGTGAAACGGCCTTCCGCACCGGTAAACGAGGACAGTGCTTTTTGCGCGGCAGAAGCTGTACCGCCGGCAAGAGATGCACATGCGATCGCCGTCAGCGCATTATAGACATTATGCGTTCCGGGGATCGCCAGCTGGATATGTGTATACGGGCGGCCCTTGAAAAGGACATCAAAGCCCGCTTTACCATCTGTATATTCGATATTTACGGCACAAAAATCCGGTTCTCTCTTAAAGAAATCGAAGCCCTCTCCGGCAAGGCCGGTCGTCAGGATCCGGGGTTCCTCCAGCCCGACTTTCGCGCGGCAGGCAGGGATCCTTCTGACACACTCCTGTACATTCTTATCACCGGCAGGGATGACGAGTGTACCCTCTTCCGAAAGCTTCTCGGTAAACTCGGCAAAGACATCGATTACCTCATCGATGCTGCTATAGCAGTCCACATGGTCATAATCGATATTCGTGATCGCAGCGATCGTGGAGTAGAACTCCAGGAAAGATCTGTGGTATTCACAAGCTTCCGATACCAGAAGCTGGTCTTTCGATCCGAGATAGACGCTTCCGTGGAAGGCTTCCAGCTCCGCACCGAGATGTACGGTCGGATTGGCTCCGCTTTCCAGAAGGATCAGGGAGACCATCGAGGTCGTCGTTGTCTTTCCATGCGTTCCGGAAATATTGATGACGTTTGCAAAATTTCTCGTGATAAGTCCCAGGAATACGGATCTCTCCATTACAGTCAGTCCGTTCTTTCTGGAATATTCCAGTTCCGGGTTTCCGGGAAGGATCGCCGCCGTATGTACGACAATATCCGGCGCGAATTCTTTAATATTCTCTTCACTGTGGTGATCGTAGAACTTTACGCCGATCCCCTGAAGTTCGTGCGTACGCTCGGACGGATGCATATCCGATCCACCGACGATCAATCCGTAATTACATGCGATACGGGCAAGGCCGCTCATACTGATGCCGCCGATTCCCACAAAAAAAACGCGCTTGCCGGAAGGCAAGTCCTTCATCCCTTCAGTCATACTATATCTCTCCAGATTCTTCGGTTATTCGGGAAATCCTTAAATAATAAAGATACCCTGCGCAAATGTGAACACATTTGCCATACTATTATACCCTTTTTCAAGGATAATATGATGAATCTCTTCAAAAAATGTGTTATTCTACACAATAGTGGGGATATAGGGGTATGTTTTTAGGAGGCAGATATGGAAATATCGGACATCGTCATTCGCAAGCTAACTCTAGAGAGTAAGATGAAAGCTATCGTTTCCATCACCTTCGATCAGCAGTTCGTCGTTCATGATGTAAAAGTCGTCGAAGGAAATAACGGCCTTTTTATTGCGATGCCCAGCCGCCGCACTCCCGAAGGAGAATATAAGGATATCGTTCATCCGATCAATTCCGCATTCCGTGACCAGATCTCCGCACAGGTCCTGGCCAAGTATAAGGAAGCGATCGACCAGCTTTCCCAGCAGGTCGCGGATATCCCCGCTTCCGACAGCCTCTGACCGGAAGAGACCATACAAGTGCTTTTTGAGAGGACCGATGAAGCGGTTCTCTTTTTTTGTCCTCGCTTCTTGTGCTCATTTTTTGTCCTCTTTTTTTGATATAATACTAATGGATTATATAAAAAAAGCTTTAGGGGTGAACGAAATGAAGAAACTAATCTCCGTTCTGCTTTGCGGCTCGATGGTCCTGTCACTGGCGGGCTGCTCGAAAAACGAAGAGGAAACAAGGAAAACAAAGAAGACGAAGAAAACCACGGAAGATACGGAAGAAACCGAGGCGCCTTCGGATACGACAGAAGAATCCGACACTTCTTCCGAGGAAACAGAAAGCACGGAAAGCGAGACATCTGCTCCGGCCAATGTCTTTAAGGCAGAAGAATCGCTGGAGATGATCGGGATGGATTACCCGTCCCAGTACTGGGATTACACTCCCGTATTTGATAAAGATACAGAAACAACATCATATATGTTTCTTTCCATTGACCAGCTCTATCTGGAAGACGGAACTCCGTATGACAAGCTCGAGACGTCTCTGGAAAGAGACTTCGCTCCATTGATCGCGCAAACAGAGGATCAGTTCAAAAAAGAAAGCGAAGTATTTCTGAATAATGCAAAATCCGGACATTACACCGATGGAAACAAAGTGGAATTATCAACTGCTATTTTCCGTTCCGACTCACAGATCTTCTCTGTCGCAGTCACCGCTGCACCGGGAATGCAGGAAGGCGAATTCCGCACATACAACTACCGCACGGAAGACGGTTCTACCATCACGATAGACGATGTCATTTTAGACCGTGGCGCACTGAATGCTCTCCTCGAGCAGTACTTCGCTATGCCGGGTGCGGATGATGACTACAAGACCTGGCTGACATCCATTGAAAACAGCGTTATTGACGGCACACTTCCCTTTACTCTGGCCTACGACGGAATCAATATTCCCGTGTTCAATGCAGGCATGATCAACTACGACGTATATAAGATCCCTGTGATCGGACACGAAGATATCTTTAATATGGAATACTTCGGAAAAACACCGAAATACTACACGCTCTATGACGATCCGAATCGCTGCATCACATGGGATGTAAACGGGGACGGACAGATGGATACGATCAAAGCTGAAAGTGAGTATTCACAGGGCACCGGTGAATATGGCAACGACGAGATCATCCTGAAGCTCGAATATAACGATTTCAAACTCGACTCCAAGTCCGCGGGGATGAAAATCTATTCTAACGGACTCATGTACTCCATGATCATGAAGACTGATGACGGTTTCTACCTTTACTGCCGTATGAACGCCATCGATTCTTTCGAAGATACTTACGTCTTTAAGATCGACGGAGATAAGCTGACCTATGTAGATGTATTTATGGACTTCATGGGATCCCGTGCGATGATCAATCCGGAAGCTTTCGAGATGTTTGATCCTTGCGATACACTGGGTACCGACTTCTTCACCAATGAATTCTCCGTCATCGGAAATCACGGTATGCCGAAGAAAAACTATCCACTCTGGACATCCGATGCCGGTCCGGTGACCGCGAAGATCGATATTCCGTGCTCGAAAGTAAGCGATATTGATTTCAGCAAAGAAGGCGATGTGACGATCCCGGCAGGATCTTTCGTCCGCCCGTATCTTTATGATACAGACACCAAACGCCTGATCGTCCACATTGTAGATCCCGATCCGGAGAAGAGCTTCCTGGCAGAACTCGACTTCGGCTCGGAAGATTATGTCATGACCGTCAATGGAAAAGACGTGGAAGATGTTTTCTATTCCATCATGTTCTGGGGATAAAAATATAAGGAGGGTTTTTTATGAAAAAAATTATTGCAGTTTTACTATCTCTTTCCATGATCTCCGCTCTTGCTGGCTGTAAGAAAAAGAGCGAAGAGACAACAAAGAAAACGAAGAAAACCAAAGAGACAGAAGTAACGGAAATCGAGACGGAGGAATCTGAGACAGAGACCGAAGCCACTTCAGAAGATACGGAGCCATCCGAATCGGAATCCTCTTCGGAGCCGGAGACAAAGCCCGGAACAGGATTGAAAGATTTCAAGCTTTCTACCGATTTCATGATCAGAAACGATCAGAAGAATCTCGATTATGAAATCGTTTCCACGGACCGTGCTTTTGCTGTTCCGACATCCGATGGAAGATACGGGATGATCCGTAAGGACGCGGGAAAGGTCCAGTTCTCTCCGGCGGAGATCGATGCACACAACCAGCTCTGGAACTCTCTGGAATCGGAATCAGGAAATCTGAATACCGTACTTGATGAAAAGTATGACGAACTTCGTCCGCAGCTGGTCTCCTCTGTCAAGGACGGAAGCTACTCGACGGATACATATTTATATGGCGATATCTGGGTATATCGTGCGGACACGGATATTTTCTCATATGCCATTCACCAGGATATTTCCTCTCCGTCATTAACCAACACCTCTCTCATTTCGCACACATACCGTGCATCTGACGGCATGGAGTACTTCTTTGAAAACGTTGTGACCGATAGAGCCGGGTTTGCTGATTTCTTTGAAAAGTTCTACAGTAATTCAAAGGCAGACGAGTACGAAAAGGGTTATGCGAAGGACTTCGCTAAAGATCTTCGCGACGAGAACAAGAAGATCGAATTCGTCGTTTCCTACGATGCTATCTATCTAATTAACACCAATCTCGCAAATCCGCATTTCTTCAAGATCCCGGCCATGTATGCCGCTGATTATCTGGACGTTTCCATCTTCGGATCCACTCCTGAATACTACGCGCTGGTATCAGATGCCTATGACAGCATCACCTGGGATATCGATGGCGATGGTGCACTGGATCTGATCTCTGTAGATTATGAAACAGATGAATATGATGCATTGATCGGAGCTACCATCTCCATTAACGGCGAAGTAAAAGGCTCTGTTCCGGGCGATCTCTTAAGCGACGGAGACAATTATTACTATTACGGTTTCAACCTCATGAAAACAGACTCCGGTTTCTACGCTTATCTCGCTACATCATTCGAGGAAGGTTCCTCCTCCACATTCATCTTCCATTACGAAAATGGTGAGTTCGTCTATACGAAAGATTTCGTTACTACTTTCGGATATAACGACATTTTCGGAATTGCCCCGTATTATGATCCGAGCCGCTTTGTAGTTCATGATTCTAACGATATTATGGGAACCACTTATGTGAATACTACCTGCTCCGTGATCGGCAATAATGGCTTACCGGTAAAGACCTCTGATTTTGCATCGAAGCGAGGCATCGGCATCAGCCAGAAGGAGATCACTGCAACCAAGGTCGATGAGAATGGCAACCCTGCAGGTACTATCACTATTCCTGCAAATACTGCCATCAGCCTGATCGGTGTCGATATGGAAAAAGACCTCGGCCTCTTCAAGACGCTGGAAGAAGATGAAAACAACAATACCGTATTCCAGATGAAGGTCACTATGGCAGACGGTTATAAGATCTCCTATGGCGATGAACAGATCCCTCAGGATGAGCTTTTCCTCGGCATCCACTACGCAGGATGATACGATATGCTGATCGGCTGACTAGTTACCGGTTGGCAATCAGTGACCAGCCGGCATATTAACAAAACAACATTAAAAGGGCGTCTCCGAGTGATGATCAATCACAAAGAGGCGCCCTTTTATATAAAAAAAGGAGCTGCATGCTGCAGCTCCTTTTTGATACTGATCAATGATCCGTCTTAGGACTTCTTCTCTTCATCCGAAGCGTTTTCTTCTGTAGAAGATTCAGTGTTCTCTACTGTCTCTTCAGCAGCCTTGCTCTCCTCGACAGCCTTTTCTTCTGTTGTTTCAGAAGCAGATGCTGTTTCCTCGGATGCAGTCTCTTCAGAAACCTTCTCCTCAGTTGCAGGCTCCTCGGAAGCAGGTGTCTCCGGGATCACGCCACCACTGACATAGATCTCTTCGAACTCCGGTCCTTCGATCTTCTCTTTCTCGAGAAGTCTGTGAGCTACCGCATTCAAGATCGCCATCTTCTCATTCAGAAGATCGAGCACATCATTATACGCCTTATCAATGATGCGTGCGATCTCTTCGTCGATCTGAGCAGCGGACTGTTCACTATATACACGGGTATGTCCGTAGCTCTTACCGATGAATACCTCATCGTCATCATCGAAGATCACGTTCGGGAACTTCTCTGACATACCGTAGCGGGTGATCATCTCACGAGCGATACCGTTGCAGTGCTGCAGGTCAGAGGAAGCACCTGTGCTGATCTCGCCAAGGATGATCTGCTCTGCGGCACGTCCGCCGAGGGAGATCATGATCGAATCGATCAGCTGCTTCTTTGTGGTGTAGTAGATATCCTCATCCGGCTTATGCGCAGTATAACCGCCTGCACCGCCTGCCGGGATAATGGAAACACGCTCGACGTGTTCTGTCTCGGAAACCGTACGAAGTACGATCGCATGTCCGGCCTCGTGGAACGCGGTAAGACGCTTTTCCTTGTCGGTGATTACGCGGCTCTTCTTTTCCGGTCCGACCATTACCTTAAATACGGCCTCGGAAACATCTGCCTTAGAGATCTTCTTCGCATTTCTTCTAGCAGCAAGAAGTGCAGCTTCGTTCAGAAGGTTTGCCAGATCCGCACCGGTGTAACCGGGGGTGATCTTCGCGATCTCCTTAAGATCGACATCGTCTTCGAACGGCTTATTCTTGGCGTGTACTTTCAGGATATCCGCACGGCCTTTGATATCCGGACGGGCAACCGATACACGGCGGTCAAAACGTCCCGGACGGAGAAGTGCCGGGTCAAGGATATCGACACGGTTGGTCGCTGCGATAACGATAACGCCTTCGTTCGGACCGAAACCGTCCATCTCAACAAGCAGCTGGTTAAGGGTCTGCTCACGCTCATCGTGACCACCGCCCATGCCGGCACCACGGTGACGGCCGACAGCATCGATCTCATCGATAAAGACGATACACGGTGAATTCTTCTTTGCGCTGTCGAAAAGGTCTCTTACACGGCTGGCACCGACACCGACGAACATCTCAACGAAGTCAGAACCGGAGATGCTGAAGAACGGAACTCCCGCCTCACCTGCAACAGCCTTTGCCAGCAATGTTTTACCTGTACCAGGAGCACCGTGAAGGAGGATACCCTTCGGGATCTTGGCACCCAGTGCGGAATACTTCTTCGGATTTTTCAGGAAGTCGACCACTTCCGCGAGTTCTTCTTTTTCTTCATCTGCACCCGCAACATCTGCGAAGTTGACCTTGTTCTTGGAAGGATCATGAAGCTTTGCTTTACTTCTACCGAAGTTCATCGCTGATCTGCCTTCGCCCTGGTTTCTGGAGAAGTTGATCCATACGATAAAGATCATCGCAGCGATCATAAGAACGATCATGATTCCGGACATAATTGCGGAAACATCTGTCGGCTGCTTATATTCGAAGGAATCGATCGTGCCGTTCTTCTGTGCGTCGATCAGGATCGTCAGTACATGGTCCTCTGAATCATAAGGAACTTTCTTGCTGACTTCCTTCTTCTTCCCGGTCTCCTGATCGAGATACTTAAAGGAAAGCGTGTTGCCGTTGAGCACTACGTCCTCGGCCTTCACATCCTTGCTCTCGATGATATTGAGCGCTTCTGAAAGAGAAGTACTCTTACCCGAGTCTCCGTTCAGGAAGAAATAGGATGCCACTATCAGGATCACGATCAGAACGAGATAGAATGGCAGTCCGCTAAATGACCGCTTCGGTCTTTTTTCTGTTTGACTCATTTGTCACCTCCGTCAACTTCAAGCACACATACGTCCGGAAGATTTCTATATTTTCCCGCATAATCCAGTCCGTACCCTACGATAAACTTATCCGGCACCTCGATGCCGATGTAGTCCGCTCTGAAATCCACAGTACGGCGGGAAGGCTTGTCAAAAGCCGCCACGACCCTGATGCTGTTAGGATTTCTCGAGAAAAGCTCTCTCTTCAGGCACTGCATGGTAACGCCGGAATCAATGATATCTTCCACTATCAGGACGTCCTTGCCCGAGATATCGTAGTCCAGATCTTTCTTGATCTTGACGTTCCCGGACGAGACGGTACCGTTGTAATAGCTTGAAACCTGCATGAAATCCATGATCATCGGGCAATCGATCTTGCGGATCAGATCAGCGAGAAAAACCGCTGCTCCTTTGAGGATACCGACCACGATCAGATCTTTTCCCTTGTAATCTTCAGAGATCTCTTTGGCGAGACGGGTAACCGCCGCTTCGATTTCTTTACGACTTACCAGTGTTTCCGAAACTCTTTCCATTTTCCGATCTCCTTTCTTTCACGCCTGCTCCCCGAAAAACTCTAAAGCGAAGAGATCCTCCTCACTTTTGTTTTCCAATATCATAGCCCTGTATTTCCCTTCAGATTCCGCATCCGTAAAGCCTACGGAGTGCGCAAATCCCGGTAGCCACAGGATTTCCTGCCCCTTTGCCACAAGAAGCATCCGGTCCCGGAACCTCGGCGGAATATGTACCTCATTCATGAATCGGCGCAATTCCTTATGGCAGATATTCCCGGCCCGGAGAATGGTATCTCCCTGTCTTCTGGTCCGGATGACCGTGTCCTCCAGCACCGAGGAAGGGAAAAACCACGTCAGATTATTATATACTATATGCCCCTCATTCTCAACGGAGCGGAGTCTCATTGACACAAAACTTTGGGAAAAATTAACTATTTCTCCTAAAGGAAGATCCCGGAGCGGTAGTACCTCCCCTTCCAGATCCTCAGGAATGATCAGGCCTGTGCCTTCAACAAATCCCGATTTCCCCCCGTCAAAAGCACTTTTCCTTGAAAGAAAGCGGATCTTTCCCGCCTCCCTTGCCGCTGCCCGGTCTCCCGGAAGATCGACGTATGCGGATCCGAAAGACTTTTCCGCCAGGGCTGAAACTGCATCCCAGTGGCATGCTTCCAGATCGACCACATCACCGAATGTGCGGATCGCCAGAAGTTTGAGCACTCGTCTTTTTAAGACTTTCGGCAGGGCAAGAAATTCCTCGCGGTCGAGGTCTTCCGCATCTCCCAGTTTCTGTGCTGCGAGTTCGTCCAGATAGTCGTTTTCCTCGGTGATCCTTTCGGAAAGGCCGGTCAGCGCAGCCACCGGATCCCGGTCAAGACCGGTTGCGATACGCGGGAAGATCTCATTTCTCAGAAAGTTCCGATCGTAAGTAATATCAGCGTTTGTAACATCGTTACAGAAAGGAATACCTCTCGATTTGACGAATTCCAGGATGTCTTTTTTATGCAGGCCCAGGAACGGATGGATCACATTACCATTTTTCGGACGGATCCCGCAAAGACCTTCCATCCCACAGCCGCGGAAGATATGCATAGCGATGCTTTCCGCCTGGTCCTCCATGTGGTGGGCTACCGCGATGACTCCGTCATCTCCTGTAAAACTGCGGAAGAATTCGTATCTTGCGATCCTTCCGGCCGTCTCCAGACTGATGCCCTGCTTTTCCGCCATCGCGGGAATATCCACATGTTTAGGCAAAAAAGCGATGCCGAGTTCGTCACAGAAATCTGAAACAGTTTTCTGATCGGCATCGGCTTCTTCCCGGATCCCATGGTTCACATGTGCACAAAGGATCGGCATGTCCGGGTATTTACGGTCACAGATATCCTTTAAAACGAACAGAAGCGCCATCGAATCGGCGCCTCCGGATACACCGACAAGCAGCAGCGGAGCCGGCAGCAGTCGGTGTTTCTCAATATACTTTTCGACCAAACTGATCAGGTCTTCCACTTATCTACACTCCATCCGGAAACTGTCCGGGATCGTTGAAGAATCCCGGCTCCGTGTCCGGTTCATCAAAGCTATCCGCCGACCAGTCGGTCATATCGAGATCTTCAAATTCCATAGACGGATCTCCCGGGAACAGTGCGGCATCCAGCGCAGACGGTGCCGGAGCCTTCGGTGCGGAAGACTGCGGAGCCGGAACTGAAGGAGCAGCCGGTGTTTCCGGTTTCGCCTGATCGATCATATCCTGCGGGATCTGAAGAGATGGTTCAGTAAACATTTCCTCAGGGATCGCCACACCCTCATCCGACCACGGCGGCGGAGCATCTTCATCAGAAGGACCGGCCACAGCATGCGGGTCGGCTTTTTCTTTCTCAAAGAATGTCGTTCTGGAACCGTTCCAGGAGAGGAATACGTCTTTGGTAGGACCCTGACGGTTCTTCGCTACGATGATCATCGCACGCTGGATCTCTTCCTCGTCGTATTTTTTCTTGAATTTCGTCTGATTCGTATTCTCCTCTTCATCCTCATCCGACTCTTCTTTGTGCTTATAGTAATCCGGACGGTGGATAAACATAACCATATCGGCATCCTGCTCGATCGCACCCGAGTCACGCAGGTCGGAAAGGACCGGACGGTGGTCGTCACGTCTTTCAGATTCACGGGACAACTGGGCCAGCGCGATGACCGGGACTTCGAGTTCTTTTGCCATAAGCTTCAGAGCTCGGGAAATATCCGAGACTTCCTGCTGACGGGAAGCGTTCTTACGCTCTACCGCCGGATTCATGAGCTGGAGATAGTCGATACAGATAAGTCCGAGTTTCCTTCCGAGGCGGTTTTGCAGTTCTCTGCACCGCGTCAGGATCTCCGCCGTATTTAATCCGGAATGTTCATCGATAAAAAGCGGTGTATTACCAAGTCTCGGGAGCGAAGCGTTGATCCTCGTAAACTCTTCCGAAGTCAGTGACTTTGCTCTCTGAAGCGTAGCGATCGAGATATCGCACCGGGATGAAAGGATACGGTTTGCGATCTCCTGCCCGTTCATTTCCAGGCTGAAAAAGGCGACCGGCAGGTCATCTTTCAGCGCGACATTCACGGCGATATTGATAACGAAAGCCGATTTACCCATAGAAGGACGGGCCGCCACGATCGTAAGCGTACCGGGACGGAACCCGTTGGTGACATAATCGAGCTGGGTAAAGTGGCTCCGTACGACCTTATCTTTCGGCGGATTGACAATATTCTTGACCGTCTGCTGTAGGATCTCTTTCAGTGATTTCAGCGCATCATCGGACTTGCTGTCACGAAGTTCGGAGAGTCTTGAGATCGCGATCTCGATCAGGTTTCCGGGTTCGGTTTCTCCCTCATAGGTCTGGCGAGTCACTTCCTCCAGGGACTTGATGATCTTACGGCTCATGGATTTCTGACGGACGATATTGACATATTCCGACAGATTGGACAGCAGCGCATGCGCATCGACGATCGTGCTTAAGTAAGCCATTCCGCCGACTTTTTCAAGATCGCCCTGCTTTTTCAGTTCATCGCCTACCGTGATCAGGTCGATAGACTTCGACTCAGCGTAGAGGTGGTAGATCGTCTCATAGATCTTCTGGTGTGCAGGACTATAGAAATCATCGGCAGCCAGATATGAAGCGACTGTCGTGATCGTATTCTGGGAATCCAGACAGCAGCAGAGCACCGCGATCTCCGCATCATTATTCTGCGGCGGTACTCTGGTAAGAATCGATCTGTCAGTTTTATCCGAACCGGCCATTCCCGAAAACCCCTTACTCTCCTGCAACAACTTCCACGTTCACTTTTACACTGACCTGAGTGTGCAGCTTCGCAGTTACTTCGTATGTTCCTAAGGATTTGATCGGATTCTTGATGATCACGTTCTTCTTATCTACATCAAAACCGGCCTTCTTGATTGCTTCTGCGACATCCATCGCAGTAACAGCGCCATACAGACGTCCGCCTTCACCGGTCTTTACCGCAAGAGTTACTGTCTTGCCATCCAGCAGCTTGCCGTTTGCGCGTGCTTCTTCGAGTACACGTCTTGCATGCTCGGCTTCAGAACCCTTCTTAAGCTTGTTCTTGTTCATGTTGTCTGCGGTTGCTTCGCAGGCCAGTTTCTTTTTCAGAAGGAAGTTTCTGGCGTATCCGTCATTTACCTCGACGATATCGTCCTTTTTTCCCAGACCCTTAACGTCTGCCAATAAGATGCACTTCATTTTCTCTTCCTCCGTGTTTCCTTTCAATTTGCGCCCATTTCAGGACTTTTCCGAAAAAAATGAGCACCCGCGCGTCTCCACACGGGTGCTAATATTATAATCGTTTCCGATCGTAATGTAAACGCGATTTGCGTTTTCGAATTAGTCTGCTACGAACGGCAGAAGTGCAACATGTCTTGCACGCTTGATCGCGATCGTCAGCTCTCTCTGGTGCTTCGCACATGTACCTGTCATACGCTTCGGCAGGATCTTGCCGCGCTCAGATACGAACTTACGAAGACGAGCCTGATCCTTATAATCGATCGCTTCAACCTTATCAGCACAGAAAGCGCAGACCTTTCTTCTGGAACGTCTCTGCTTCATGCCGCGATCACCGAACTCACGAGCCGGTGCCTTAGGTGCTCTATTTTCAGCCATAGTA
>JAEEGJ010018823.1_pt1 | contig 15340 bp, 19 predicted proteins | sample 8958761 | NCBI WGS metagenome assembly JAEEGJ01 (sample SAMN16246546, study PRJNA631951) | gut metagenome | biome: gut microbiome; feature: rumen; material: RS-attached | host: Bos | place: Iran: Karaj | collected 2018-10 | reverse complement strand
TGACGCAGGCATCGCTCAAGCCGACACTCTTACCGAAGAGGAAGACCTTGTGACAAGTTTCCTCGAAACAGGCTACCACCGCACACCAAGCGAAATTGCAAAGAGACACACAATAAAGGAGTTTGTAACTGGCGGGAATGTAACTTGGCAGGGCGAAAAAATGAAAATCGGAGCTACGGGCATCTATTATTCATACTCCAACCCAATCAATACCAACGACAGATCCTACGAATATTTCAATTTCAGCGGCAAGTCGAATTTCAATTTCGGCGTAGACTATCTATTTAACTTACATAAAGTTAACATCTTTGGAGAAACTTCAATAAGTCCTAACGGCGGAGTTGCTACCGTTGATGGCGCAACCTTCGACTTTGTTCCCGAATTCAAAATGTCTGCCCTATACCGCTACTACAGCCCCAAGTACCAGAACATGTACGCACAGGGCTTTTCGGAAGGCAACAAGACATACAACGAATCGGGCTTATACATTGGTGCAGAAATACTTCCAGTAAAGCATCTGCGACTGAATTTGTTTTTCGACAGTTGGAAATTTCCGTGGCTAAAATATGGAGTGAACGCACCTTCTACAGGTCACGAATGGAATGCCGAAGTCACATACACGCCCAAACGTAACATCGAAATGATACTGCGCGCAAAGTATGAGACCAAGCAGAAAAATTCATCGGAAGAAGCTAATATCAAGGAGATTATAAACTACAATACATCGAAATACAGGTATCAGCTGAATATTACACCCAATGCCGAATGGAAACTAAAGAGCCGTATTGAGGTTTCTCGCTACCATCGTCCCGACAGCGCTAGCTGGGGATTCCTCGTCTGCGAAGACATTCAGTACAAGCCGACAAAACTTCCGTTGACATTCACCGCGAGAATAGCTCTGTTCGACACAGAAGATTACAATTCACGCATATATGCTTACGAGCAAGACGTGCTTTATGCATTTACCGTTCCTATGTTCTACGGTCGTGGCACACGTCTGGCACTTGTCATAAAATACGATGTCACCGACAACATCGACCTGTGGTTCAGAATTGCAAACACATATTATGCCGACAAAACCGTGCTGGGTTCAGGACTAGATGAAATTCAAGGACCAAACCGCACCGAGGTAAAACTGCAATTCCGCCTAAAATTTTAATACCTTCTCAACATGCTGATTACAACAAAAGAAGAACACATTAATTTTCTAAACGGTATATTCAGTCAAGCAAAGACACTTGTTGACGAAGGTAATAGCGTTGTCGCTACGCTTGTAATGTCACAACTTATTGAAATCATGGGCAGTTATTTCGATGCAAAGCCCATTCGTTCGCGCGAACAGTCGGCAAACCGCTTCAACACAGCCATTTACAAGCTGTTTCCAATCAAATACTCGAAAGCCAACCGAAAAAGTTTCCTTTACTACCAGTTGCGCACCTCAATTGTCCACACATTGACACCAACTTGCAGCATCACACTGAAAAGTGGAATCTCAGAACAGCACCTCATCGAAAAGGATGAAACAACAGAAATCTACACAGGAAATCTCATAAACGATACCGAAAAAGCATTACAAATCCTCATTCGCCTCATAAACGAGGATAAGGTAAAGCTGAAAAAATTAGCGGCTGGGGAAATTGAATAGCAAAAAAACAGGCGGGAACGAATCCCGCCCGCCAACAAAATATATAAAAGGAAAACAGAAGATTGCTAATTATCAGCCAAGTTTACCAGCACGATACTGAATAACAAGATATTCAAGCGTTTTGTCCGTCACTTCCGAATCGTACGACTTCTTCAGGTCGTTGCCGAACATGCAAGCGAACAACTGGCACGAACCTGCGAAAAATCCACCTTTCAATGTCTTTATGACCTCGTATGCTGTACTGCCACATTCACGATCGAGCAACTTGACGAATATTATCGCCTGCGACAAGCTAAACTTACTCATAATAGGCTTGTAGTGAGCCATTATCTGCTTCTCGCGCATATCCATATAATCCTTGCGCTCACGCTTGGAATCCATACGAGCAAGACTGTCGTCAATCTGTCGGTACATGGCCGAAACCTCAAGCACATACGGATAAACCTTCTTGAAATTTCTTACCAATTTGTCAAACTTCTTGTTTGCCTTGGCTGCCTTGCGCTTATTGGAATAAACCTTAACTTCGGGCAAGAAAATAAGATTCTCAGTTGTAGATATCAAACTGTCGACATTGATTTCCGAATAATACGGCATACCCTTCTGAGCAAAAGTTGCTTCCGAAAAAGCAATCAACGCTACTATTAATATGACACATAACTTTTTCATGTCCGTAATTTTTTTGAGTCCTTGGCACAAATGACAAAATTCGTTCCAAAAAATGCCCAATAACATTTATTTAACATTTGCTAAGCAACTTTCTTCTTATCAATCAATGATTTAACTAATCCATGAGACATCAAGATTGTTATCACTGTCGATAGCAAATCGGAGATTGGGAAGGCGTACCAGATGGCATCGTCGCCCCAAAACGCGGTACAATAGCGGGGCAAAAGTATAACCAATGGTATTAGGAAAATCATCTGACGGGCAATCGATAGGAAAAATGCAGGCTTGGCCTTGCCCAATGCCTGGAACAAGCCAGAACCTATCACCTGACAGCCCACGACGGGTATTGCAAGCACGAAAATCCGCAGTCCCCTCGCCCCTATTTCTACAAGTTCCTCATCGTCGCTGAACATAAAGAGCAACTGGTGAGGAATCAACTCGAACAGCACAAAGCCAACTATGCATATTACCGTCGAAAATATTATTCCGGCCTTCAACGCACCAATCACACGACCGTACTTTTCGGCTCCGTAGTTGTAGCCTGCAATAGGCATAAATCCCTGGTTGACACCAAATATCGGCATAAAGACGAACATTGTCAGGCGGTTTATGATGCCGTATGCGGCAATTGCAATCGAACCGCCCACTCCACCAAGCACATTGTTAAGCACAATAGATGTCGATGAGTGCGCCAGCTGCCTTCCGAACGATGCAGAACCAAGAGCCAAAGTCTCGCCCAGAACCTTGGGCTTCGGCAACTTGAAACATTCGCGGTACGACAACGACAGAACCCTCTTTTTGCTTCGACGGAAATACCACAGACCAAGCGCCGCACTCACAATCTGCGAAATGGACGTTGCAATGGCGGCGCCTTTCACACCCCAACCGAAAATAAAGATGAATATCGGGTCGAGTACAAGGTTTATGACCGCCGTCAGAACCTGACACCACATTGCGAACTTGGTATTTCCCTCGGCACGGATGACGTTGATAAAGACGAAAAAAATGTTCATCGCAAAACTTCCGGGCAGACACCACACGGCATATTCAATAGAGTAAGGCAGAATGGAATCGTCGGCGCCGAAAAGTCTCAGCAAGTCGGGCAAAAACGCTATCACCAAGCCGAAAAGCAGGACATTGAGGCATAGAATCATAAACACGAGGTTGTGAAGCACAAGTTCGGCCAGTTCGCGGTTTCTCGCTCCCAGAGCACGCGAAATTATCGATGCGCCGCCAAGACCTACCGCTTGTCCGAAAGTGTTGTTAATCATAAGCATAAGCGGCAAGGTAACCGACAATCCAGCTATTGCGCCAACGCCCACGGCCTGTCCCACAAAAATAGTATCGGCAACATTATATATGGTAATGGCGAGCATCCCCAGCACCGAGGGCAACGACAACCGCAGAAGCAAGGTGCTTATGCGTTCAACTCCTAATCGTTCGGCATTATCCATACAAGATGCAAAAGTAAGCATTTTTCCGACACCATAATTCGAGGAAATTCATTTATTATAAATATTCTTTCCGCTCAAGCCGCGGAGGCTTTTACTTTTTATTGGTAAAAAGTAAACAAAAACCATGTCCGCTAAGTCTGCTTCGCTAAAAATCGGTTACACTCCGCTAAAAATCAGAAACTTGCCTTCATTTCATTTCGGCTTCAAACAGACTGATTTTTTACGCTCCGTTCCGCCGATTTTCTTAACGCTCACCAGCCAAGGCGGCAATCAAGGTATACTCCGCTCCGCTTCGTATTTGTTAAAAAGGTCGAGGAAATCCGTCTTCGCAGAGATTAGCGACCACCAAAGGCTCATTTGTTGGATTGTCTATACCGAACTAAAAGTTAAGTTCACCGGGCTATAGTTTCATTTTTTTGTCAAGTCATAAAAACGAATTACCTTTGCCATCGCTTTGGAAGGAGTCGCCGTGATAGTCATGCAGCCCTCAATAAGCGCAAAATGACTTTTTATGGACTGGCTAACTCTTATCATCGCAGGCGGCTGCGAAATGGGCTTTACTTTCTGCCTCGGCAAATCGAAATGTGCTATTGGAAACGACTGGTGGCTATGGATTATCGGCTTTGTATTGTTATATGTATTAAGCGCGGTACTGCTCGCCAAAGCCACACAAACAATATCTATCGGCATTGCATATACGGTATGGACGGGAATAGGTGCCGTAGGTGCCGTGTTGCTTTCGATATTCTATTTTCACGAACCAGCCACATTCTGGAAAGTGTTCTTCCTTTGCACCCTTATAATTTCTATTGTAGGACTTAAAATTGTAGAATAATATGAATTTCAGAACAATGCGCCGCAACAAGCAGCAACTTACACCCGAAGAATGCCAGAACATTCTTGACAAATCGACTTCAGGAGTCCTTTCGCTCATCGGTGATGGCGGCTATCCTTACGGAGTACCAATGAGTTATGTCTATCACAACGGCAAAATATTTTTCCACTCGGCAACAACAGGTCACAAAATAGACGCAATAGGCACCGAGGAAAAATGCTCGTTTACGATAATTGCCCAAGACGATATCCACAACGAGGAATATACCACCTACTTCCGCAGCGTGATTGTTTTTGGCAGAATACATATAATCGAGGATGAAGCCGAGAAACTTGCTGCCCTGCGGTCGTTAGGCGAGCGTTACAATCCAAACGACAATGCCGGACTACAGCGCGAAATCGACAAGGGGTTCAGCCATCTCCATATTCTGCGCCTCGACATCGAGCATATCAGTGGTAAGGAATCAATAGAACTAATCAAAGCAAACCGACAATGAACTTTTGCATTCGGGAAAAGAATAAAAGAAAGTAAAGGAGAATTTAACTCTTATTCCAAAGACAATAGCCTTTCATAAATTTGCCTGTCAATATCCTTAAATACACAGAATACCACCTGCTTGACTGTAGTATTCCGATTTGTTTCAAGGAAATGACAAACGGTCTTCACGGCTATTTCTGCCGCCAACTGATTTGGGAAACTAAACTCACCAGTAGAGATACAACAAAATGCAACACTCTCAAGATGATTTTCATCAGCAAGTTGCATAACGGAACTGTAGCACGAAGCTAATTGATTCCGCTGAAATTTCATTGGAATGCCATCAGGAATAATAGGACCTACCGTATGGATTACATACTTGCAAGGCAGATTATAGGATTTCGTGATTTTGGCCTGTCCTGTCGGTTCCTCGTTACCTTGCCGAAGCATCAAGCGATTGCATTCCTCGCGCAGTTGCACACCTGCTGCAGAATGAATGGCGTTGTCAATACATTTGTGTAAAGGATGAAAGCACCCTAGCATTCGACTATTAGCCGCGTTCACGATAGCATCTACTTTCAATCGGGTAATGTCGCCTTGCCAAATTTGAAGTCCTTGAGCTTCTGATAACTGAACTATTCCCTTTTCCTGAAGTTGCGCCTGTAATTCCTCATCCTGCAAACGCAAAAATTCCTCGCCGATGGGTTTCGGTTCTCGCACATTGCACAAGGCACGGAATAAGTTCCGCTTCTCTCCTATGCTTTCAGGAATTTGTATCTCCGAATACTTGGGGTCTTCTTTTAGAAGATACTCTATGAGATAATCAAGTCGGTTCATAAATTCGATAATAACCGGTTAAACACTTCGTTAACATCAGCATCGATAACAATAGACCTGTCTTTGATTTGTTCCACGGTAAAGGCTTCGCCAAGATTAATTGTGGCGTACGTGGCATTAATGTTTTGCATTGTCCACTTCAAGAATGGCACCTTGAATATAATTGGAGTATTGCTGCCACATCCCAAGTCCAAGTACAAAACCTTGTCGTCCTGATGCTTATTTATGAAATCCTCGTAGCGTTTTGATGCCGCATGCCAGCCGTCATCCTCAACAAATGTTTCATCTGACCGCAAGTTCACATCCATTTTTCTACCGCATATCGGACAACGAGGCACCAAACTAGACGGAATTCGCATATTTTTTTGCTCGGCAATCATTCTTATGATTAGTTTCTCGTTGTCGTAAGTCTTTTGATGACAAGGTTTTGAACATTGAAACAAGCCATAATCCCCCTGAGTGTAAAATAATCTTTGCTTGTCGAATCCGGCTTTTTGAAACTGGTGGTCAACATTGGTGGTAATGACAAAATAATCCTTGTCCTTCAGCAATTTGAGCAAGTTTTCATACACAGGCTTAGGGGCTGGAACATAGCGGTTATAGTAAATATGTCGGCTCCAATATGCCCATTTCTCCTCCTCGGTTGCAAAAGAATAAAATCCAGCCGTGTACATATCGGAGAAACCATATTTCTCGATGAAATCGGAGAAATACCGCTGGAATCGTTCTCCAGAATAGGTAAATCCAGCAGATGTGGACAATCCAGCACCAGCACCTACCACTATGGCATCAGAGTTCAGTATGGCATATTTCAATTTTTCTACTTCCATAAATTATATGCGCCTACAAAATGCAAAAATAAGTTTTTTATTGTCTGACCTGAAATCTTTCTCCGACAAAACCGTTTGAAACGGCACCAGTCATAAGGTCAAAATGCTTGAATACCGGTGGTGTCGGATTGAGGTCAAAATAATCTATGGCGGCAACCGGTAGGACAAAATATGCCAGTTTGTCGTAAGTTGTGTACAGGCGTGGCAATACTGGATTGTTCTCGTATATCCAACGCTTGGTTTCATCGTCCACATCAAAGGTTACCGCACCACTACAACGCACTGAAATACGATTGTCCGCAGCAAGTATCTCAATGTTCGGATTATCCTGCAACTGCCTGTAAACCGACTTTTCGGGCGAAGTTGCGAAATACAAACGAGAACCATCGATTCGCATAATCTGGAACAAGCGCAGTTTAGGAAGACTGCCCTCGCAAGTTGCAAGGACAATCTCATTATGATTTTGCAAAAATTCCAATGCCGTCTGCATAATACCTAATTAAGCAGCCATTCAACAATTTCGTCGGCAGCCTTCAAGTCGGCAGGCTTTTCCATTATGCTTCCTGGAACATTGGCATCACCAGCCACATGAGCCTTGTAGTCGCGGAAACCAGCAGTTGCAAAACTCTTCAGATTTGTTTCGACCATCTGCGTATATACATTTACTGGACCGAAACCTGCGAAAAAGTAACCTGCCAACTTCTTATCCTTGCGACCAGCCATCGAAAAATCGGGCTGTGTGAAATCCATAAAGGAATAAGTACGGTCAAGAAACGCTTTCAACTGGGCAGGAAACTGGTCCCAATGCACTGGAGCAAGAATAAGCATTGCGTCACAAGAGTCAATTTCTGGAATCAACGATGTGAAATCATCATTCTGTATGCAGTTTGGCGTATGCTGACGCTTGCAAGCATCACAGGCAAGACACGCGCGAACATCTTTCTTGCCGATTTCGAACAATGTTACATCTGCTTTACCTTTAAGTTGTTCTGCAATGCGATTTTCCAATGCATACGAATTACCTTTCATCCTTTTGCTTCCGTTGACGATAAGAATCTTTTTCATAATCCAATTTGATTTTGAATGATTATACATAAATTTAACTATTTTCGGCACAAAGGTACTATCTTCTTGTATATCAGACAAGTAGATACTAAAAAGTAAGGCACTTACCAAAAGGTTAGTATTGGCGTTATAAAGCGATTATAGGCGAAAAAAAATACAACTTTTTCCACAGTTACTTATTTTTACACAATTTCCCAACTATACTTACTCTCTTTCGGAAACTTTTGTATTTTTGTGCGATAAAAAGTATCGAGATGCGTAAGATAAACAAGGAAGTTGACCCAAATTATTTGAATTGTCCAATCAGACAGGTAATTGACAAATTTGGAGACAAATGGTCGTTGCTGGTTATGTATCATCTGCACAAGAATGGCACTTTGCGTTTTGGTGAGTTGCACCGCGATATGTCCGACTGCTCCCAGAAAATGCTTTCGCAGACACTGAAACGCCTTGAAAATATAGGATTGATGAAACGCGCAATATATCCAGAAGTGCCACCACGTGTGGAATATACGATGACCGACCGAGGCGAAAGCCTTATACCGCACATTTCTGCTCTAATCGGCTGGTCCTTAGAACATTTTGGAGAAATCGCTGAAATCGAAAATCATCGCAAATGATTGTTACTAAAAAATCAAAGCAATGAACATCGAAGAAGTAAGAGCATTTGCATTGGGTATCAGTCCAGAGGTTACCGAGGAGCTGTTTGCAGATGAGTGGATTTCGTGGCGCATTGGCGGCAAGTGGTTTATGCTTATGCAACTCGATGCACCAGAACCGCGCGTAGCCGTGAAACTGCCACCAGAAACAGGTCTGGAACTACGAGACCAATATTCGGGTGTGCGTCCAGCCTACCACATGAACAAAACTCACTGGAACGACTTGTACCTAAACGAATTAAGCGATGATTTTGTAAAAGAACAGATAACTGCTTCGTATAAGTTGGTGAGGACAAAGTTACCAAAGAAAAATTTCGGGATGACAAAAAAACAGAAAGCTTATGAAACCAAAAATACAAATTGAACTTGTTGACAAGAAAGGTTCGTGCAACTGCCATCGTGGACACAAAATCGGTGACATCTGGGACTTTGACACCCAGCGCGGTGAGATTTGTCCGATGGCTATGCATGTGCTGTTTCCGTACATCGACATTCTACGCTATGGCGGTACGCTGCCACGAATGACCGACAATTCCATTTGCGTCTGCTGTCCCGATGCCGATGTAATTAATATCTTTAAGATTACAAAGGTGGAATAAGACCGATGCTGTAAAAAAGAATATCTTTGCACCCAAATTCTACATTTCAATGAAACTGAAAAAACGGAAAATCAAGTACACGGCAATATTCTTTATCTGTTGGTTTGTATTTTTGGTCATTCTAGTTGATGTTGTTCTGAAATTCCAGACATTAGTTGATTATTTCGGTTCGTACACATTGGTAGAGGTTGGACTATTGCTGTTGGTCATTCTTCCGACATTGGCTGTTTACATATTTACAAAAGAATAAGTACATTGACAATGAGCATAATAAAAATAATGAGTAAATTGATGAAATTGGTGCTTGCCGCCATCCTCATTTGCGGTAATATGGTGCTGACCTCATGCCAGAACGAGGAAAAACCTGAGGCACAGGACAATGCGTACACGGGGGTACCGATTGTCATTCTCGACACCGACATCGGTTCATCGGCAGACGACCTCTTTGCATTGGAGCTGCTCTGCCGCTACGACGAACAGCAGTTGTGCAAGTTGCTGGGTGTTGTGGTGGACCGCGAGGGCGAAGCGAATGCCGATTTTACCGATGCGATGAACACATATTTTGGTCATCAGGATGTTCCTATCGGACTGGTGCGGGATGGCATCAAGAATCCGAAGGTGTGGATAGACTATGCATACGTGGCATATATGACCGAGGCAGATAGCAGCACCCCGATGTTCCCGCGCACTATCAACCAATCCGGAGCACGCCCTGATGGCTATCAACTCTATCGTCGTCTGCTTTCTCAGCAGCCCGACCACTCGGTGAGCATTGTGACAACTGGCTTCGTAACCAGTCTGGCACAGTTGCTACAGTCGGAAGCAGATGAATACTCTGCCCTAAGTGGTGTGGAACTTGTACGGCAGAAGGTGAAGTGCATCTATTTGCAGGGCGGTGTCTTCGGTGATGCCGAAGAGTCCGACTTCAACTTTGCCCAGGGCATCACATTTGCACAAACCTTCTTCGAGCTGTGGCCGAAAGAAGTGGACATGGTCTTTTCGCCTATGGAGGTGGGACAAGCCGTGGAATACACACCCGAGCAGGTCATCGCCGATGTGTCGTGGACAGACCGCCACCCCATCAAGCAGGTGTATATGACTTGCGACTGCAATACGGGACAGAGGATGTGGGACCCCATGTGTGTCATTCAGGCCGTGGAGGGTGATTCGCTCTTCTCCCTTAGCGAACGTGGCACCATCAGCATAACGCCGCAGGCCCACACTATCTTTACGCCGTCTGCCACAGGTAATGTGCGCTACCAGCTACCTGGCAATGCCCAGTGGGCTACCATGATGCTGGAGAAAATCAGGACGATGAATAAAATGGAATAAAATCAAGTCGCCGTGGTCTCCTGCCAACATTGGCAGTTTATGTATTTACAAAAGAATAAAAAAGATCATTGGTGTCCGCTAAAAAATGGGATAATACACATAATCGAAAATATTATCAGGCGTTTATATGGCAACGTTAATAAAGGGGGGGGGCATTTCGGAAGCTAGTCGTAACACGCGATACGGAACGGGGAGCGTTGTGAAAGACTGCTATCCGAAATCTCCCACAATATTACTAATCAAGGAGATTCCGCATAAGCGAGTTCACACGACACGTTCCTTAGTCGGTTCACTCTACTTTGTGGAATGACTATTCACTTTTTAGCGGACAATAATATTTCGTGACCTTTGCGGCAGATTTTTATTTTAACGGCTTGGCTTTTTTAGGCACCGAACACGGAGACACAAAGAATTATTACCTTGGATTTTTTCATTTTTTATATCTTTGCAGCCGTAAATCAACGACTTGTATGTATTACGAAAGAATCATAGATAGTTACCTGAGCGAATGGGCTGCTCGTCCAGTTCACAAGCCCATTCTGTTGCGCGGTGTCACTAGCTGTCTAGTATCTGTGTGTTTGTTACGGCAAAAGTACAGGACTGCGGACATATAATTTGTATATCCACTTCTAAAAATGAGATAAAAATGACGAAAAGGTTTTTTCTTATGGTTCTAACGATTGCGTTATCAATAATGCAATTGTACGCACAGCAAACAGAGATAAGACGCTCTGAATATCGTAGTATGGACGATGATGGAAATTTCATAAATGTTGTACAATTAGAGATAGGTGGTCGATATTTTTATGATATTGACGAAAATACCCATACGGCTATTTTTAAAAGGTGGTATGGCCGTGAGAACGATACAGAACTCATAATTCCTTCGTCTATAGATTATAACGGAGTGACATATAAGATTGTTGCTCTCGGTGACGACGTAGGTAACCAAAACGAAAAACTCGAGAAGGTAATTATACCAGAAGGTGTAACCAGAATTAAAGGATTTGCATATTGCTATGGATTAAAAAGTATAACAATACCCTCTAGTGTAAAAGAAATAGGCAGCAATGCTTTTAGAGATTGCATTGAGCTGGAGAATATAGTCTTACCTGCGGGGCTTTCCACTATAGGCTACCGCGCCTTCTATAATTGTGTTAAACTCAAATCGATTGTTATTCCTAGTAGTGTTGCTCGTATCGAGTCAGGAGTATTTCATAATTGTCAGCAACTTTCATCCATAACGATACCTTCGACTGTTTCAGAGATAGGAGAAGAGGTGTTCTGTAATTGTGTAAGTTTGAAGACTATAAACCTAAATGAAGGACTCATTTCAATTGGGAAGTGGGCTTTTTCTTATTGTACTGCATTAGATTCTATTTTTCTACCGAACAGTCTTAAAGAATTAGCTCCTCATGCTTTTTATGGTTGTACTTCTCTTAGAAGTGTTAAACTCCCAGAATCGTTAAAAGTGGTTCCTGATGCAGCATTCATGAAATGTGGAGCTCTCACTTGCATTGAGTTCCCCAAAAGCATATACAAAATTGAAAGCTCTGCCTTCAGAGAATGTACAAGTTTGAAAAAAGTAGAGCTACCAAGAAATTTGACTGCATTAAACGGCAGTGTGTTTCAAAATTGTTCATCGCTTGTTGAAATCGTTGTTCCAGAGGGAGTGACTAAAATCGGTTCCGGTTTATTCTATTCCTGTAATAGCCTCACGGACATATACTGCTATTCGGAGATGCCACCAGAGATAGATGGGCCACTTTATGGTGTACCTTTGGAACAAGTTACCGTGCATGTTCCTGTAGTCAAAAAATATAAGAAAGATATTCTTTGGAAAGCATTTGGTAAGCTTATACCTATACAATAAGTAAAAAATTTTGCGCTTAATATTTGATATAGAACTTATATGACAGAATTGGAATGTTTAAGAAATAGTCTTGTGTTAACGGAGACAAATCCTTCTAAAATTGAAAGCATTTTCAAGGGCATTGCTGAGAATTTGCTTAACAATTTTGTCATCAGAAAGGGAGATAAGTTATATCGCATGGTCGAGATAGAGTTTTATTATAACTTAACCGACACAGCGCATATAACATACGAGCGCATGACAGAGGCTGGAGAGTGGTTTAACCATGACTTTGGTGTTGATCTTACATTCAGGAGTAATGAAAAATCATACGGTGGAATACTCATCCGCTCCATCGAGTGCGGCGGGAAATTTTGCAATGGTCCACTAAAGACCAGAGCCTTGCTATTCCAGTTTGATGCGTTTGGAGAAAAGAAAGATGTTCCCAAGCTTGAGTATTGTCAAAGAGCAGAAGCGATTGAACCTATTGCTGCAACCAGGTTTAATATATCTGAAAAACAAAATTTCCGGTACTGCATTCCAAGGGAACTTTGGACCGAGCACAAAGGATATACAGCATACCCATGGGATTATAAAGGAAATCTTAAAATATAAATCAAAAATTGAGACCATAGGTCTCTTTTTTTGTTAATATCTTCTTCAAAACTTTTAACAATTTTTAACAGAAAATTTTTGGATGTTTGCGAAAAAAAGTTGACCTTTGCACCAGAAGTTAAATAACTAATTATTAACTTAATAAATGCAAAGGTTATGTTACACGATTCGCAAACTGATTTCGTATTTATACCGATGGTTTTTCGGTATCATTTTCCTCGTTTTTTCAAGAGCCTTATTGCAGCTTTTAGGGCAGCTAATGTCAAGTATTGTGAGTTACCATACACTAGCAAAAAGTCTCGTCTATGGGTACGTGACTATATGCCCATCACGGTTGATGGAAAAGGCGACATTGCACAGTTCCGCTACGACCCGGACTATCTGCGCGCACCCCGTTACGAGAAGTACAAACCAGACATGGTGCCTATCTGGGACGATTTGGAGATGACTCCTTTCCGGTATGAGGATATCGTTCTTGACGGAGGTAATGTGCTCACGGATAAGAGTGGTAATGTATATATGACCGATAAGATCTTCTTGGAGAACCCCAATTATCCTCGTGACTTGCTTATCAAGAACCTCAAGAAGGCACTCAATGCACGCTCCATTAAGATAGTGCATTGGGACAAGTCTGACATCTATGGCCATGTGGACGGGATGATGGCAATAGCTGACGATGGTTCGCTCATTACAGACCTTAGTTGGGAATACCTCAATTTCCTCCGCGTAGGGAATAAGATCTTCATGGCGCAACTCGGTAAACCGTCTGACGCGCCAGCAGTCAAGCGCATTCAGGAGGCATTCCCTGACTGTGAGGTTTATCCTATTAAATACACGCAGTCGCTCACGCGACTTGGAGGAGGGCTGCACTGCGCGACTTGGAACACCTTGGAACATGGTTATCAAAATGCAAAGTATTTTAAGCCTTCCAAGCGGCATCCGTTCAATCCTTTCGATGATGACGCGTTCACGGAAGAACGGTTGCGTGCAGTCCTGGAGCATGAATTGAAACGTAAGCTATCAGAAGATGAGTGGCAGTCTATCAATAAACCTTTCTATATGTATTGGAATGATTTATATCTCATGGAAAGAAGCTTCTCTCCAAATGACATGTTTGAAGCGATAAAGAAAAATCTGAAATTAAAGAATAGTCCTTATTTTCAAACGGACAAGGAGTTGACTAATGTTGTAGATATTCTTACAACATATATGATGCATGTGCCAAGACTCATCCTTCCGGAAAATACAGATTACAATCCCCATAAAGCATACATTCCTACAAAGGTCATGCTTCTCCATTTCAAGGACACAATTGCCACGCTCACATCTTTCAGCGTTGATTTTGTGCATGTAACTAAAGATGTTAATGATGAAATTGCTTACACAAGTGATGTTGTGGCAGAAGCATCTCAAGCTTTAAATCGTAAAGACGGAACAACTTATGTACTTCGTTTTCGGAAGTGCGATAAGCGTAGAATTTGCCCGTATAGATACACATTGATAGCAAGTGTAGGTTGGACGAAACATGTTCGGATTATATTCTACGACAACGCACCTGAGTTATATGATCCACTTATTTCGTACTTTGAAGATATTGTATCTAGCATCAATTTCTATGCTAACTATCGAGAAGGTGACTATAATTTTGATGAAAAACCAGATTCACAAGGAGATGCATCCGACTTGCCCTTTTAGCCTAAAGCCGGAGTACGTAGATGAAATGACTGTCGATGCAGCAACCGAACTCAAGCACAAAGCCATGTGTGTTTGGAAACTCCTTGGGCCTCATTACACTCACGATCAACTGGAAATCTACTGTGCTCTATATGGAATAACCCTCGCGCAAGCTTATGAGATACTCCACTAGAATTAGTGGGGCTCGAAAATTGCGATATTTCGCAATAATCGTTCGAGCGAAGCGAGATAAGAACCTGGGTTTAAGAGCCCGCACCTCCACTGCGTTTTTTTTTGTATAGAGGCTAATCCGTTAGGATATTATCGGCTAGTACGTGCGTATAGTAAACTTGTTTACTGAAACGGACGTGCTAACCGATAATGAGTATCGCCAGATAAACGCCATTATACAAAAAAAAGACATCCCGTAGGATGTCCGTGGGTGGAGAGTGGGGCTCGAACCCACGACACTCGGAACCTCGAATCCGTTTTCGTAACTTGCTGAATTTCAGCAGTTTAACAAATCAGTTTATTATCACTTTTTGCCTCTTGTGGGACATTTTTGGGACAGTTTTTCACACAAAATGAGGCAACTTTTTCCAATACATAAATTTCTGTATTACAGATAGTTAACGCACCGCTGTGCGCAACTTTTTTCGCACGTTTTTGCCAACGAGTTCCGCGTGCTCGGTGCACTCGCTACTTGCGTTTATAGAGGGACATTTCTTCCTCCCTCAAGGCGACAATCTTTTCCAAGTTCTTGATGCGCTCTTCCTGCTCTTGGATGAGCTTCTTTTGTG
>JAEEGJ010018819.1_pt1 | contig 15342 bp, 12 predicted proteins | sample 8958761 | NCBI WGS metagenome assembly JAEEGJ01 (sample SAMN16246546, study PRJNA631951) | gut metagenome | biome: gut microbiome; feature: rumen; material: RS-attached | host: Bos | place: Iran: Karaj | collected 2018-10 | reverse complement strand
GAAGTGGTTTTTGAAGTTGCACCAGGCACATACGAGGAATATGTTACGCTTAACGCCATCTCCGAGGCAAGTGCCTCCAACCGCGTTATCTTCCGTGGTATGGGAGTCGACAACCGACAAGTTGTTTTGACCAGCAATGCAGGTTATACCCAAAACAGCACTCTCACACTTGATGGTACCGATTATGTGACCTTCGAAAACATAACCTTGTCATCCACTTCGGAAGAAAATGCCATTGTGGTGACCTTGCGTGGTGGTCTTTCAAACGACCGTTTCGAGAATATGCGCTTTGTGGGTTGCTATTCCGAAACCTCCAATACCGACAACGACAAGAACCTGGTTTATCGTGCCTCTGGCGGATGGATGGACACTGACAACGCTTTTGTAGGCTGTGAGTTTGTCAATGGTTTCATTGGCCTCTATTACCAAGGCACTGATATGACCCGATTCAACGATGGACTTTTGGTGCAGAACTGTTCGTTCACTAACCAGTGTAGCAAGGCCATCTATACCACCTTCACTGACCATGTAACTCTCTGCGGAAACACGATAGACAACAACAACGACACGCACACCGACTTCAATGCCATCGATATGTTCCGTTGCCGTTACGGTTGCCTTATCGAAAACAATGTGATGACCGTGAACCATCCCACCAAGTATGCTACGGTGATGAAACTCCGTCCCTGCACGGGTACGGCAGCAGAGCCAGTGATTGTGCGCAACAACATTGTCGTTTTTCAAGGTGCTGCCTCAAGTTGGTGCTATTCTTTTGACAATGCCGACAGCGATTATATCTATTTCGTCCACAACACGGGCTTATGCAGCGGCACAGGCGCATCGGGCAATCTGATGGTACAAAAGGAATGGTCGAATCTCCGTGTTTATAATAACCTGTTTGTCAACGAGACGGACGGTTATGTGTTCCGCTTCAATAATGAGAGCGAGGCTCGCTATTGTGACTACAACCGCGTTTCGTTCACAGGCAGTTATGTTGGCATTTTCGCTGGTACGGATTGTGCGACATTGGCCGAATGGACTTCCATTTCTGGCTTTGATGCCCACACGGCTATTTGCTCGCCTCATTTTGCAGGCAACGGTGATTGCCACTTGACCAGCCCAGAAGGCCTCACCGTAGCTCATCCTTTGGATTATGTTGCCACTGACATCGACGGAGAAGTGCGTTCCAATACGCCTTGCGCAGGTGCCGATGAGTATAATGGAATCTATGCCGTTGGTGAGCAGGAAACAGTTGAAAGTCTGTTCGTATATCCCAACCCAACTCAAGGTGTGGTCACAATCGCCATTGGCGAGAATTCAGCCTTTGATTATCAGGTGCTTGACCTCGCAGGAAGAACTGTTATAAAAGGCAAATGCCTAAGTCCAGCAACGACAATTGATTTGAGTGGCATTGTCAAGGGAGTCTATTTCATATCAGTGAAGTGTGACGTCAAGTGTTTGACGCAGAAAGTGATTGTCCAGTAAACAATGGAACATATAGAATTTTGAGTGTGAGGAAGCGGCTCCTTTTGGGGTTGCTTCTTCTTTGAGTGTCACAAAAATGCTGGCGACAGTCACGGCTACCACTGTCGCAACAATATGAAAGAAAAAAAGTCTCTCTGCGGTTATCTTGGGACCTGCGAGATAATGACGGTAATATTGTTCACAAACATGTTCACCGCAATGGCCAACAAAATAACCCCGAAGAATTTTCGCAAAATGAAGATTAGGTTCTCGCCCAAGAGCTTTTGGATTCTGTCCAATTGACTGATGACGATGTAATCTAGTAGAATGTTGAGCAACAGTGCGATGATGATGTTGACCACAGCGTAATCAGCACGTAATGAAAGTAAGGCCGTCAATGCGCCCGGACCAGCAATCAGCGGGAAGGCGATGGGCACGATGCTGGCTCCGCCTTTGCCGCCTTCATTCTTGATGATTTCGCGGCCGAGGATCATCTCTACTGCCAAAATAAACAGCACGAAAGCACCTGCCACGGCAAAGGAGGCCGCATCGATGCCGAACAGTTTCAGCAGCGCGTCACCGGCGAAGAAGAAGGCAAGAAACAACCCCAAAGCCGTCAAACAGGCTTGGCCAGCCTTGATGGTCTTGTTTTGCTCTTTCATGCTCATGAAGATGGGAATGGAGCCGAAGATGTCGATGATAGCGGCCATAACGATGAAGGCACCGAAGATTTCTACACAGTTGATGCTGTTGAACATATTTTTTCTGTTTTGATTAGGAACTTCGAATTGCACAAAATCGAAGATCCAGTGATACGAAGTAAGTTAATGTAATATTTTTCGTGCAAAATTAGAAATAATCTTGCAATTCGTAGTTCATTAATCACCAGGGCAAACGCACTAAAATTAGGGGAAATTAGCGCGTTATGAACAGAATTTGAAAAGTTATCAACATAACGCATTCTGTTCCAGTTTATTGCGGATTGTTTCGTATCTTTGCCAAAGATCCAAAGGAGAAAGGATATGGCAACAATGTACGAGACTTTCTGCAAGCTGCATGACCCGAGAGTGTTGGGGCGCAGCTCACACAAGCTGACCGACATACTGATTTTGAGCGTTCTGGCCGTGATATGCGGGGCGGACACTTATGACGCGATAGAGCTGTTCGGCAAGTCGCACCACGAGGAGCTGAAGAAGATACTGGAACTGCCTCACGGGATACCGTCGCACGACACCATCAACCGCGTGTTCCAGTCCATCAACGCCCGCCACTTCGAGCGCCTGTTCGCCGAATGGGCTTCGGGCCTGCGCGAGAGCGGCAAGGCCGGCGGCGTGGTGGCGATAGACGGGAAGACGATGTGCGGGAGCAAGGACACATACAACGGCAAGAGCCCGCTGCACATCGTGAGCGCGTGGAGCGTGGCCAACGCCCTGTGCCTCGGGCAGTTCAAGACGGACGACAAGAGCAACGAGATAACGGCCATCCCAAATCTGATAGAGATGCTCGACATCAAGGGTGCCATCGTCACCATCGACGCGATGGGGACGCAGAAGGACATAGCGGGGAGGATAGTCAAGGCCGGCGCGGACTACATACTGGCCGTCAAGGGCAACCAGGAGACCCTGCTGGAGGACGTGGAGACGATGTGCAACTTCGAGCGCCCCTCTGCCGAGGACACGGACGTGGACAAGGGGCACGGGCGGATAGAGGTCAGGCTCTGCCATGTGTTCGATCCCGACGCCATCATAAAAACGTACCACAAGGACTGGCCGGAGCTGAAGTCCGTCGTCAGGGTCAAGGCTACGCGCCGCATCGGCGGCAAGGAAACCACAGAGGTGCGCTACTACATCAGCAGCCTGCCCGTCGGAAGCCCCTTCAACACCTACATCCGCAACCACTGGGAGGTCGAGAACAAGCTCCACTGGACACTCGACATGACCTTCCGCGAAGACCAGCAGCGCAAACGATGCAAAATGGCCGCACAAAACTTCTCTCTCGTCAGGAAGTTCGCCCTGAACGTCCTCAAAAAGGACAAATCCAAGCTCAGCCTCGTAAACAAACGTCTCAAGGCCGCATGGGATTGGGGCTATTTGATGCAAATATTACAAATTTGATGCGTTTGCCCTGAAAAACAGACTCTTATTTGCATGTTTCTCATATCAGACAAGCACTGAGTGTTGGAACTCATACATTATAGCGGAATCTAATCTAGCTAAAACCGTCTCAAAAGGATAAAGCCTGTCAACATTGGCACTCAGGTCTTTGGCTTCGGATGTGGCAATGCCTTATATGTCAATTGGATAAGTTCGGAAAGATAATTGCAATCGCTTTATGGAAGTGCGTTGCACCTGATACATCTTGTTTCATAGGTCGTATTTTTTGTCGTCAAAACCAAATATTTCTCTGGAACCGAAATCTTGATTAAAGGCAAGAAAGTTGGCGAATTGAGCTTGATTGTTGATAACCTCACGGATGTTTGCTATCTCAGCAATAAGCGCAAGCCCGAAGGCTTCTTCGGCAAAATGATGGCCTAAAAGCATTTAGCCATTTCCCGCCGCACGGATAGCACACAAACAATGAATTCTGACAACTCGGTTGGTGTCGGTTTCCGCAATGTTGCGCAACTGCTCAAGGTAAGGCTTGACGAAATCGGGTCTGCGTTTGCCAAGGACTCGGAACATTTCTGGTGCCTCCATCCTGACCTTATCGTTGCCATCGTATAACAGTGCTGCATACAATGGCAATTGATTCTTATATGGGACGGGTGCAATGGTGGCGATGTTCTCCGACGCCCAAACAAAAGCCAGCCTGACGCTCGCCTCTTCATCTTGGGCAAAGCGAAACAAATCAGCCCAATATGGCTCGATCGACTTGAAACGACCTCTCCCAATTCTTCCGAGAGCATTGACGGCACGCTCACGAAGAAGGGGTTCTGTGCTATCACAAAAAGCAGCGATTGCGGGCACATAATCCATAATGGAGAATGGAAAAGCAAGTCCCATCTCGCCGAGCAGCCAAAGCGCTTTTGACTTAATCTTTGTGGATTCCGATGCCAATAGCGATGCAACATATGGGATGTTTTTTTCCCATAATTCTTTGCTTTTCGTCAGCACACCAAGTTCTTTGTATAACGTTGAGTCCATTTTATCCCATCGTTACATCTAATACCATAATCAGCACAAAACCAAGGGCAAAGCCGATGGCGTTCCATAATGGCTGTAATTATATGAGCGCAAAGTTGGAAATTCTAATCAAAAAGCGAACTCATATCTCGCGCCCACCCAGCCACGGAAGCCTGTTTCCTTGGTGTAAGACTTCAGTTTGGTGCCTTCGGCGTTGGCATCCACTTGCTTTTCCATAAGGTAATCGCACAAGATGTAGAAATTCAAGGTGTTGCGTTTGTCCAACCTGATATCTGCGCCCAAAGAGCCTCTCAGACGGTTGACATAGCCTCCGTTGAAACCCTTCAAGAACCAACCAGGATCGCTTTCTTCGGAATAGTCATCCAAAGTGACATAAACATTGCCATCGTAAGCCGTCTCAATGACAGGCGCATTCAGATAGTTTCGCACTTCGAAATAAGCGTATGGCTGCACTATGCCGAAGCCTTTATACAAGGCTTTTACACGGCTTTTCAGCGTTAGTGCGTTTTGTGGATTTTGGTACACATTGAAGTCGCCCGTGCGGTGCGTCACCTGAAAGCGTTCTTTCAGCGAGAAGTTCCAGCTGCCGTAATGTATGGTGCCTGTGATATCTGCCATCAGTCTGTGGCGCATGCTCTTGAATGATTCGGTACTAGCGCCATAGCCGTTGATGAGCGCATAACCCAATCCGAGTTTGATGTTGGGATGCACTTTGTAGCTTAATGCCACCGTAGTTTGCAGACGGTCAAGGCTGCTGAAGTTGTTGTCGAAACGCACCTCTTCCTCCAGGGAAATATGCAGACCTCGGGTGATTCTCTTGTCAAGGCTCAATGAAATCCTTCCGCCAAATTCGGGGGCGAGGGCGACATTGGTTTGGGCTGTTGCCAAAATGGGGAACAACAATTCCAGCATCAATATGATGATATGTTTGCTTTTCATAACTGAATTTTTTTCTTGAACTCCAATATTTATTTTGCACGGCTGCCACAGTGTGACAGCCCTACAATTCTAAATTTAAAACGGTCCGTGACCGCCACCACCTGGGCCGCCGCCACCGCCATTGCCACCCGTGTAAGACGAGAGGCTTACAGAATTGCCGCCACTGACGGAAGCATCCGTGTAAAACGAACCCTCAAAGCATTCTGTTCCGCCCGTAACATTTACATTAGATTGTAAGGTAGGGGAGGAGACACCTGAGACGACAAGGGGTGTTCCTCCGCTTGCAGGGGCCTTGAAAGCGTAGGTTGTTGAGCCAACGGTCAAGCTGTACCAAGTGTTTTGCGACCAAGAAGAGGCCGAATAGCAACTCTGTGAGAGTGAGGAGCCGCTCTCCAATCCGCCAATGGCCACCAAGGTGCCTCCAGTGAGGTAGAGTTTGTAGCCGCCCTCCGAGTTGGCATCAACGGCCAATTCGGGAGAACTGGCACTGATGGCATAAACCACGCCACCTTTGATATAGCAATTGCCATTGGCATCGAGGCCGTCGTTGCCTTGGCTATAGGCGCAGACCAACCCGCCCGAAATGGTGAGATTGCCGCCTGAGTTGATGGCGTCGTCCGATTGGGAATGACTGTACACCTCGCCACCCGAAACCGAAAGCGTGCCCTTGGCTTCGATGCCTTCGTGGGCTGTGCAGTTTACCACTACATAGCTACCTTTGAAAATCAAGTTTCCGTCGAACTTGAGACCTTTAGCCGAAACACCGTTGGAACTATTGTTGCCCCATCCGCCATGGCCTCCACCGCCGCCATTAGAGCCGAAATTGCTTCCAGTTACCGTCACATTGACCGTGCCGCCATAAAAGTAGCCGTTGCCGTCGCTGCTGATGCCCTTGCCTCCTGTTCCTGTGCTGGTGAGCCTCAACGTACCATCTGTCATCTTGATGTAGTCCTTGCCCCTGACACAAGCAGGCTTCAAAGTGTCGTTACCGCTGACAATGACTGAACTTGACACCTCGATGGTAATGGCACCACTAATAAAATGCACATAGTCATCGGAAACGATGCCCGACTTGCCCGTCGCCGCAACAGTGAGGCTTCCTTCGCCACTGAAGATGAACTGGCCTTCGCCAAATATCACGCCTTTTTCGTCTTCGGTGTCAGGTGTGTCGGTGTAATTTGTACCGTCAGAAAGCGTGTTTTCGCCTTTTAAAACTATGAAAGTACGCTTGCCTTTGCTCGGCTCGGCCTGCATGCCTTGCACATTGATGGCCGCGCCATTGGGATTGGTGATGCTCACGCCATTCAGTGTAATGGCTTGTTTCTTCGCGCTATAGAGCTTGAAGAAACCATCGTTAGTAGTTCCTGAAAGTTCATACATCACATATTCTTCGCCCGAATATACAATGGTCACATCGTTGCCATTGACGGTCACGGTGAAGTCGTCGTTGGTGCCGGTAACAATCGCATTTCCATTGGTGGAAAAGCCCACGCCAACCGTTTGTGTGAACACTGTATTGGCGATGAGGTCTTCGCTGTCGTCGATCTCAATTGGATCGATGAGGACGATATTGTCCTTTTGGCAACTTGCAACCGGCAATCCCAGCAAGACCAACAAAAAGTAATTCAAGAGTCGTTTCATCTTTGTGGTTAATATTTGTCAGATAACCATAAATTGGGGTGCTTTATTGTACTTATTTCGCTTTTTTTCCTTAATATATCTTCCTTATATCCGTGTCAATGAGCTTTTTATATAACACCGAATCCATTATGAACTATTTTGTGACAGCTTCAATTCTACTCAAGATGGTTTCAAACGGATAAAGCCCATCAGCATTGGTAATCAGGCCTTTGAGTCGAATAGGGAAGACCATTGGTGGGTTTTCCAAATCCAACAAGGTCATATTGCGTAGTTGATGGGTGCTTTGGTATACGAGGTTGAGTGCCACGAAAACTTGGCCTGCGGTATCTTCCCATCTCTCGATGACTAACTTGGAGCCTATGGGCGTCTTTTTCTCGATGGTATTTGGTAGACTGTAGTCCTCAGCTTCCAAAGCAGCCAAAACGCTGGCGATATTGGAGTCGTGGCCGCAGAGGAAGGTGAAAAGGCGGCTTCCTGTCTGCAATTCTTCTAGCATTGTCTTCAAGAGCGGTCGGGCCACTTGCTTGGCCACCGCAGGCGCGGTAAACAGCACGTCGCCATACCAGTCCTTGATGGCCGATATGCTTTCCCAATCCTCCCAACGCAAGGTGTCACCAAAGGTTGCCTTCACAGCATCGGGTTCCTCATAATATTGCAGTATGAGCGCATCGGCAGCCTGACAGGCAATCCGTAAAGAACCGCCCATACCCGGTTCGCGGTATTTGATGAGATACACATGTGCGTCGTCGGTGCGGAAATGGCAAGTGTCGCCTTCAAGGCAGGCTTTGCTTTGATTGATGTCGAGCACGCGTTCCAGCACCTTGTAGTTATCCGTCATCTTCTCTCCTATGCCAACCACGCCTTTTTCGCCGCCCATTGCGGTAATCTGTTGTTGGGCAAAGGCTTTGAAATCCTCGCTGTCGTCGGTGATTTGCGGAGCGAACACGGAATCCATTCTACCCAAGTCATAGTGGTGCTCGATGCTGATGTTGGCCACGGGCAGCATCCCCGAAGAGAAATACTGTGCCGTAGCGATGGTGCGCTGCAACGAGTTGGCATAGAAGCGTATAGTTCCCTCTGTGGGAATCTCGTTTTCCCGCATCAATCCCTCGCTGACCAGCCATTTGCGGAAATATTGGCCCATCATAGTCTCCAATGTGCCGCCACGTAGCGACAACTCACCAGGAGCCGATGACCAATGATGCCATTCGTGTGGCGTGATGCGTTGCAATGTTGATTGCCTTCCTGACAGGGGTGAGCGGATGTTGTGTCGGCTCAACACTACAACTTGTTTCAAGGTGTAACGCTCACCGAAAGCTTCAGGGCGGTTGGATTGTGCAAAAATTGTGAGCGACATTCCCCATAAGAGGAAACTCAGAAGTGTTCTATAGGTTTTGAACATTTTGTTTTGTTTGCTTGCAAAAGTACAAAAAAATTGTGCGAGACCGAGGCTCTGTCTCGCACAATAAAACTAACTCAAAATTCATTCTAAATGTATGACAAAAATCTGCTGCAAAGTAATGGCTTTTCCGAAGACTGTGAAATCCCCAATGATGGGTATTTTGCCTCGGGCAGAATCCCTATATCTGGCGATGCGGCAGACTTGCGAAATTTTCCTATTTTTGCCCCATCAAATCAGTAATATCATGCCTAGAAAGAAAACTACTTTCTCGAAAGACACCAAATTTGCCGAGTTGTTGACAGACGACCGTAGGCTGTTGCAATTGTTGCCCCGTTTTGGCATAGGATTAGGCTTCGGTGACCGCAGTGTGGACCAAGTGTGCCAATTGAACAATGTCAATACTGAGTTGTTTCTCATGATTTGTGAAATCTATTCTGACAACAATTTCAAGCCTGGACAATATGAACTTCAACATATCGATATGAGTGACTTGCTTGCTTATCTCAAGTCTTCGCACTTATATTATCTTGACGAGCGTTTCCCGCACATCGAGGAGCATCTGCAACGCATCATAGACGCTTGTGGACAGAAATACGGCCCTATGTTGCGCCATTTTTATGACGAGTACAAACAAGAGGTGATGCGACACATCAAATACTACGAGGAAGAGGTGGTGTTCCCATATATTGAGGCTTTGCTCAGCGAGCAACGTACTGATTCCTATAAGATTGATGAGTTTGAGCATAACCACACCAACATACAGGATGTACTCGATGATATGATGAATATATTGCTTAAATACCTTCCAGGAGACATCCTGCCCAAGGAACGCATTGAGATCTCGTATGACATTATGGAATTGAGCGACGACTTGAATCGCCACTCAATTATCGAGGAACGTATTCTCATTCCCTGTGTTGAATCCCTTGAAGTTACACTATGAGAAGTCGAGTCATCATTTGTGAAGCATCAGAGCTCATCACCATCGGGTTGGTCGAGATTATCGATGGTATGGCGCAGTTTGACGTGGTGGCCCGCCTTGACAATCCTGAACATTTATCCGAGAAGATATTAGCCACCGATGCCAACTTTGTGATAATCAACCCTACACTGTTGGGCTGTTTTAGTAGGGATTTTCTTTCGCAGTTGGGTAAAGAGTGCCCGCAAGTCACTGTTATCGCTTTGGTGACTACCTGTGTCGATTATTCGATGCTAACACCTTACAGCGGCATCATCGAAATCAATGACACAAAGTCGAAAATCATCAGCAAAATGAACGAGTTTGCACGTGGCGAAGCCACAAAGAATACTGATGATGTGGAGCTCTCAAAACGCGAGACAGATGTGTTGGTTGCTGTTGCCAAAGGCATGATGAACAAGGAGATTGCAGATCAAATGAACATCTCTATCCATACGGTTATCTCGCATCGCAAAAACATCACTAGAAAGACCGGCATCAAGTCGGTTTCAGGCCTTACTGTCTATGCCTTGTTAAACAATCTGATTGACGAGAAGGATTTGATTTGACCTGCCCTCAGTGCCAATTGTTGTGGCATAAAACCGCTTTAAACATATCATATTTTGGAATGGCGGTCAACTCTTTTTTATCCCCATCTCCTTGCGGTTTTTCCCGATGTAAACGAAATAAAGCACCAGATCAGTCGCAACTAATAAAGCGTTGAATGCGTAGAGCCATGTTACAATGTCATAGTTGTTTAGCACTTTGTGTATGATTCCGAAGATATAACCCAAAATGACTAATGACATAAAAAGCGGACTCTTGCCGATGACCACTTTGGTGCGTATCGACTTGGCGATGGATACGGGCCAACTCACTGCAAAACAAAGTAAAAAAAGTACCTCCCAAATGCTGAAATTTGCCATGTTTGATGAGATTGTAATTGGTTGCAAAAATACGTTTTTTTCTTTGTCGTTTTTCGAAACCAATAATAAAACCATATTAAATCCGTTTTCTTTCCATCGTTCGGAACGAAATTTGAACTTTTTTGTCGAACCAAAGAGAAAAATCTGTAATTTCGTCAAAAATTTAGACTTATGAAATCTAGACATAGATTAGGCTTGATTCTTGGAATAGTTTTTTCTATAACCATTTCTGCATCAGCACAAAAGCATATCGAAAACTACAATCCTGAAACCTTATTCAACGAAGGTGTGTTGCTGTTCCAAAACCAAGAATATGGTGCGGCCCTTTCCTCGTTCACCGAATACCGTTCATTAGCTGCTGATGCCAAGTCACAGCGTTGCGTCGATGCCCAATATTACGAGGCGGTCAGTTCTCTCTATTTGGGACAAGCCGACGGCCCAGCAAAAATCATACAGTTTGTGAATGACAATCCTGGAAGTACATGGGCACGGCATGCTGTTTTCCTGTATGCTAATCATCTGTTCCAAAGCAAGAAATACAAGGACGCGTTGGCTATTTATGAAAAGACAGATGCTATGTCGCTCACAACCGATGAAGCGCAGCAGATGCAGTTCAATATGGGGTATGCCTATTTCCAATCGGGCGATTTGGATAAAGCCATTCCACTCTTTCACGGTTTAATGATGAACGATGGCAAGTATAAGGATTCGGCACGTTATTATTATGCACATATTCAGTATATTAAGGAGAAATATAATGAGGCACTGGAAAATTTCAGGCTTTTGCGTGCACATAAGGAATATGGCAATGTAGTGCCGTCTTATATTATGCAGATTGATTACCTTAAGGGAGATTACCAGTCGGTGATAGAGGAGGGACCTGAGTATATTCGCAAGGCAGACAAGAAACGCAAATCCGAGATGGCTCAGATTGTTGCCGATGCCTATTTCCAACAAAAGAACTATGACAAGACGTTGGAATATTACCAGATTTACATTAAGAACTTGACTCGAGGCTTTTCGCGTGAAGCATACTATCAGATGGGTGTAAGCAAGATGATTAAGGAGGATTACCAGGGTGCCATTGCCAATTTGCAAAAGGTGGCAGGTAGTTCGGATATTCTGGCGCAATTTGCATCGTATTATTTGGCATCGTGTTATGCCAAGAACAATGAACCTAAATATGCCCGTAGTGCATTCTACAATGCCTATTCTGCCGGCTTCGATGTCGAAATCAGCGAGGAGTCCTTGTTTGACTATGCTCGGTTGAGCCTTATCCCGGGTGTGGATCCCTTTAATGAGGCGGTTGGCCTACTTGATAGCTATATCGAAGACCATCCCAAATCGGCTCGTAAAGCAGAGGTGGAGGAAATGACCATATATCTGTTACTCAATACAAAAGAAAACGAGGAGGCACTTCGCCGTCTTGAAGCAATGAAAAATAAAAGTCCTGAGTTGCAGACGGTTTACAACGAATTGCTGTATACAACGGGGATTGATAATTTCCAAAAAGGTTACTATGACAAGGCTCAAGTGTGTTTTTCCAAAATCTTGAACAGCCGTCTAGATGTGCCCAACAAGGCTAGGGCGTGTTTTTGGATGGGAGAGTCATCCTATCAAATGGGAGACTATATCACAGCAGGCAAGTATCTTACCCAGTTCAAGACGATGAAAGGTGCAGCAAACCTGCCGGAATATGCTCTTGCCAATTATGATTTAGGATACATTTATTATCAGAAACCCGATTACGAAGCTGCTATTGGAAGTTTTAAGCGTTTTATTGCTGCTGCTGACTATGATCAAGATGACCTTAAGACAGATGCGTATATTCGTATTGGAGACTGTTTCTTTATGGATCGTAGCTACAGCTATGCCATCAAGTACTACGAACTTGCAGCTCGCACTGGGAAACGCAATGCCGACTATGCTGTTTATCAACAAGGTTTGTGTTATGGAGCAAAGGGAAAGGTGAATCAAAAGGTTGCCATTCTGAACGATTTGTTGCAGGATTATCCGAGTACGCCTTATTATGAGCAAGCCTTGTTCGAAATCGGTAACACCTATCTTGTCCACGGTGACAAGCGCTCGGCCATTGCCAACTTCAACCGTCTTATCAAGGAAAGACCACGTTCGAGTTATACACGTCAGGCGATGATGAAGGTGGGTATGATCTATTACAACAACAATCAATACGACCAAGCCTTGACCAACTTGAAGAATTTGGTTGCGTCTTATCCTAACACGGACGAGTCGCGGGAGGCCTTAAGTATCATTCGCAGCATCTATATGGAACAGAACAAGTTGGATGAATACTTCGGTTATGTCAATGCCAATGGTGGTCAGGTGAAAGTCACCCAACAGGATTCCTTGGCCTTTGCCAACGCGGAGGGATTCTACCTTGACGGTCGCTATCAGCAAGCTCAGGCGGCTTTGCAGTATTATTTCGACAATTTCCACAACGGTGCGTATCTGCTGAAGGCTCACTATTATGGTCTCGAATGCGCTGAAAAGGTAGGGACTGAAGACCAAGTCGTAGCACATCTTAATTACATAATTTCGCAACCTGACAACGACTACACTGACAATGCCTTACTGAAAATGGCACGTATTGAATACGAGAAAGGCGATTATAGCAAGGCAGGTGAATATTATGAGCGCTTGTCGCGTATCACTGAGGAACCCCTCAAACGTTTGGAAGCCCTCGAAGGAAGTATGAAGAGCAATTTCTTCTTGGGTAAATACGACAAGGCCATAGAGATGGGTGAGAATTTGAGACAGTCACGCGACTTGACTGAAGATCAGGTCAACCAGATTAGCCACATTATGGGGAAGTCGTATTTCGAGAAGGGTAACTATAATGCCGCTATCGAGAAACTTGACAAAAGCGCTCGTAATGACAAGTCGGTTTATGGTGCCGAGAGTGCATATTACTCTGCTGTCGCCTCCATACAGCTGAAACAATACGACGAAGCTGAAAACAAAGTCTTCAATATCGCCGACAACTTCTCGAAATATGACTATTGGGTCGCCAAGTCGTTCATAGCGCTGGCAGATGTATATGTGGCCAAGGAGAACTTTTTCCAGGCCAAGGAAACCCTCCGCAGCGTCATCGACAACTATAAAGGCATCGACCTGAAACAGGAAGCCCGTTCCAAGCTCGCCGAGGTAGAGCGTAAGGAGCCTAAAGTGAGCAACAGCAACGGCATAGAACCTTTAGAAATGGAATAAGCCAAGCCCCTCTGGGGCGATGGTCACTAAGCAGGAGATGCAAGCCCCTGCTCAAACACTAAGAATAATGAAAAAACACATCCTCATCCTATCTCTGGCACTCATAGCCGTCACCGCATTCGCCCAACACGATGAACAGGTCACCGTGGAAGGCAAATACCGTCCCAAAGTGAACAAGGTATACAAACTTCAGCTCACCCCTGAGACGCCTCAACCTTCGTATGACTTGCCCAGCACTGAAGTCAACCCGATGGAAGCCAAACAGAAATTTGCCCTAGACTTGGAAAAAATCAGTCCGACCGCGTTTGCGGCAAAAAATGACAAATTGGTCGCGCCTACAGAGAATTTCATCATGGCGGGAATGGGAACAAATCTGTCACCCCTGTTCCTTTATAAGCATAATTCTATGCTGACCAAGACCCTCGGCCTCGGTGTGGGCATCAAACACAACTCCTCTTGGGTCAACATCAAAGATTACGCGCCTTCGAGTTATATGAACAATGCCTTTGAGGTTAACCTCACGACGAGCAAGTTTGACGGCTTTCAGTTGGATGGCGGTTTGTATTATAAGAATGATATGTACCATTTCTATGGCATCAATCTGTTGGAAACGCCGATGACCGAGGAACAACTCGCTTTCTATTCCCCAAAAACTACCTATAACAAGATTGGCACGCACGTCGGTTTGACTTCCGCTTCGACTCGTATTAGGGAGTTGAGTCATGCGGCGCAGCTGAATTATTATTATTTGTTTGGGCGTGAACATGCCTTGGATTTGGATTATACAATAGATTATGACAATAATTTCTGGGGTGATAAGAGCCATCCGCAAAAGGTCGGTGCAAATTTGGGATTCCAATATGATTATTGTAAGTCAGTTGGGATGAATGATTATACGGTCGCTAATCGTATCTTGTTTAAAATCAATCCTTTCTTTGAGATGAGTGATGAGTTCTACCGTTTGCATATTGGCGTGCGTTTGGATGGCGCTACACGTGTTTCGAAAGAGGATAAGTTCCTCGCTGTTCGTCCCGATTTGAGCGGTAGCTTGTTTGTTTTGGATAAAAAACTGGAGTTTTATGCAGGTCTGAATGGTGGACGCAAACTGTTGAGGTTCAGTGATATTGTTGAAGATAATCCGTTCCTTTCCCCTATGTGTAACCCCTCGTTAGGCGTTCAGAATGTGAAACTTGGTTTTGATGGTGGGGTGCGCACCAATATCATGGAAATCGTGGATTTGCATCTGGGTGTGCGTTATCGTCATACCAACAATGATCCGTTCTATGATTATTATATCCCCGATGCCAATCTTTATCCCTCAGAACTCGGTCTCGTCTTGAACACCTTTGATCTTGTTTATGATGAGACCCAGTTGGTGACCGTCATGGCAGATGCCCGTGTAAGAATGCGGAATAGCCTCACAGCCGATTTGGGCTTTGCCTATAACGGTTGCAAGCCTACTGTTGAGAAATACGCTTGGTATCGTCCCACGACGGAAGGCAAATTGAAACTGACTTATGATTATGACGACAAATTGGCATTTAATACCACTTTGCTCTATCAAGGAGGTCGCTATGCCAAGGTGTGGGATGGTGTGGTCGATTGGCAGAATTTCAATTTCACTGCTGAAAAACTAAAAGA
>JAEEGJ010018818.1_pt1 | contig 15344 bp, 12 predicted proteins | sample 8958761 | NCBI WGS metagenome assembly JAEEGJ01 (sample SAMN16246546, study PRJNA631951) | gut metagenome | biome: gut microbiome; feature: rumen; material: RS-attached | host: Bos | place: Iran: Karaj | collected 2018-10 | reverse complement strand
CGGGCTCTGCTTTGCAGGCCTTATACTGTATTATCTCACGACGATATTCAGCAGCTTGCCGGGTACTGCGACCAGTTTAACAACGGTCTTGTCCCCGATCAGCGCCTTGACGCTGTCCTCTTCAGCCAGTTTTTCCATTTCTGCCTTTGTGATGTCAGCCGCAACATCCATCTTGGCACGGACCTTGCCGTTGATCTGAACGACGATCTCGATGGTATCCTTTACCAGAGCGGATTCGTCGCAGACCGGCCACTTGGCGTGATACAGGCTGTCCGTGTGTCCCAGACCTTCCCACATCTCTTCGCAGATGTGCGGAACGAACGGGCTCAGCAGCAGAACCAGCTTTTCAGCGGAATCTGCCATCAGACCCATGTTCACGTCATCCAGCTCCTTGTAGCGGTACATCTCGTTTACCAGCTCCATGATCGCCGAGATGGCGGTGTTGAAGCTGAAGCGCTTGCTGACGTCTGCGGTCACGCGCTTGACGGTATTGTTGAGGATATAGGCAAGCTGTTTGTCGTCTTCTGTTGTGCATGTGTAATTACGGGGCACGTCGGCGAGCTTCATGCCGGTCTCTGCGGCCATAGCGATGAGTTCATTGACGAGCCTGTATACACGGTTGATGAATCTGAAGCAGCCTTCAACGCCGGCGTCAGACCAGTCGAGCTCCTTTTCGGGAGGAGCCGCGAACAGTATGAACAGCCTGGCGGTGTCGGCGCCGTATTTTTCGATGATCTCTTCGGGGCTTACGACGTTGCCGAGAGATTTGGACATCTTTGCGCCGTCCTTGATGACCATGCCCTGGGTGAGCAGGTTCTTGAACGGTTCCTCGTAATCGACCATGCCCAGATCGTAGAGGACCATGTTGAAGAAGCGCGCGTACATGAGGTGCATGATGGCGTGCTCGATGCCTCCGATGTACTGGTCGACGTTCATCCAGTAGTCCGCCTTCTTGACGTCCCAGATCTCCTTGTCGTTCTTGTTGTCGCAGTAACGCAGCTCGTACCAGGAGGAATCCAGGAACGTATCCATGGTGTCGACTTCTCTCTTCGCCGGTTTGCCGCAGCACGGGCAGACCGTGTTGACGAACGTCTTGGACGTGACGATCGGGGATTCGCCTCTGCCGGTGAATTCCACGTCGGTGGGCAGAACGACAGGCAGATTCTCTTCCTTTTCAGGCTGCCAGCCGCAGTCTTCGCAGTAGATCATGGGGATGGGCGTGCCCCAGTAGCGCTGGCGGGAGATCAGCCAGTCGCGCAGCTTGAAGTTGACCTTGGGAACGGCGAAGCCGGCTTCCTCGAAGTCCTTCTGCATGGCCTTGATGGCTTCGCGGTTGTCCATGCCATTGTATTTGCCGGAGTTGATGACGGTGCCGTCCGCGATGAACGCCTTCTCCAGATTGTTGATGTCGATGTCGTCTCTGTGGGGATCGACGACAGGCACGATGGGAAGACCGTACTTCTTGGCGAACTCGAAGTCTCTCTGGTCGCCGTAAGGTACGCCCATGACGATGCCGGTGCCGTAACCCATCAGTACGTAATCCGCCAGATAGATGGGGATATCCTTTCCCGTAGCGGGGTTGATGGCGTAGCGGCCGGTGAACGCGCCGGTCTTTTCCTTGACCGTGGACGTTCTTTCGATATCGGACTGGCGCTTCGCCTGTTCGATATACTCGCGGCAGTCCTTCTCCTCGGGATACCCGGTAATGAGCTCTTCCACCATCGGATGCTCCGGAGAAATGACCATGAACGTCGCGCCGAAGATGGTGTCCACACGCGTCGTGAACACGGGCATCGGCGTATCGGAACCCTTCAGCTTATAGACGACTTCCGTACCTTCGGAACGGCCGATCCAGTTGCGCTGCATGGTCTTGACGTGTTCGGGCCAGCCGGGCAGCGTATCGAGGCCTTCCAGCAGACGGTCCGCGTAGTCCGTGATCTTCAGATACCACTGGGACAGGCTCTTCTTCGTGACCGGCGTGTGGCAGCGTTCGCAGCAGCCTTCCACGACCTGTTCGTTCGCCAGAACGGTCTGGCAGGACGGGCACCAGTTGACCGGATTTTCTTTCTTATAAGCCAGGCCGTGCTTGTAGAACTGGATGAAGATCCACTGCATCCACCTGTAGTAGTCCTCTTTGTACGTGCAGACCTCTCTGTCCCAGTCGTAGGAGAATCCCAGCTGTCTCAGCTGCTTCTCCATTTCCGCGATGTTGGAGCTCGTCCAGATGGCGGGATGGGTCTGATTCTTGATCGCCGCGTTCTCCGCGGGAAGTCCGAAGGAGTCGAATCCGATGGGATGCAGCACGTTATAGCCGTTCATGTGCAGGTACCTGGCCAGCACGTCGGCGATGGAGTAATTGCGCACGTGACCCATATGGAGCTTGCCCGAGGGATACGGGAACATCTCCAGACAGTAGAACTTCTCCTTGTCCGGATCTTCCGTTACGTGAAATACGTCTTTGTCCTCCCAGACTTTCTGCCATCTGGGTTCGATCTTCTTGAAATTATACTGACGTTCCATTTGGTCTGCCTTTCTGTATCGTGAACTGTCTCTATCCTCTACGCCTCAGGTTCGAATTCCACCTGGGGGCAGTCGATCCAGACCTTTTCGATCTGGTAGTGGTCTCTCTGTTCCGCGGTGAACACGTTGACGATCACGTCGCCGTAGTCCAGGAGCACCCAGCCGGTGTCGCCCCTGCCTTCCTTGTGGTCCACCAGGATGTTTTCCTTCGCCAGGCCGTCTTCGACTTCGTCGCACAGGGCGGAGATCTGACGGGCGGAGCCGGCGGTCGCGATCACGAAATAATCAGCGAAGCCGGACTTTTCTGCGATGTCGATGATGCTGATGTCTTTGGCCTTTTTGCTGTCCAGCAGCTTGGCTGCCAGCAGCGCAAGATCCTTATTGTCCATGATTTCCTCCTTGTTCTATCTGTTGTTTCAGCCACTCGATCGCTTCGTCCGATAAGGGATCGAACGTCGCGCCGATGCTGAGCACGTATTCTCTCGTATGGGTCATGAGTTTGTAGACGCATTCCAGGGGCGGCAGCTCCGCAAACGCGCGCATCTCTTCCACGCCGGGATAGGTCCTGCCTTCCTCCAGCTGGTCCGCCGTCTTCAGGACCATTTCCAGCAGGCTCATGCCGGGACGTCCGGTCGTGTGGTAGCGGATCGCGTTCAGGATGTCCTCGTCGTCCACGCCGTAGCGTTTCTGCAGCAGGCGGGCGGCCGCGGGACCGTGTTCCAGATTGCCTTCCGGACGGCAGGCATCGTGGAACCATGCGGCGATCTCCGCTTTCTCGGGGTCAGCGCCCCAGCGCAGCGCCAGTTCCTTCGCCATCTTCACCACGCCCTGGGTGTGGCGGAAGCGGGTCACTTTCTCGCTGCGGCGGGCGTATTCGCGCAGCCGGCCTTTCAGGTCGAGATACAGTTCGTTCTCCTGGATGTATTCGATCACCTTGTCCGGCAGCATGAACCGCACGGATTTGCCGTCGCGGATGCGCTGCTTGATCTCGGTGGAACTGATCTCCAGCTCCGGGATGCGGACGTATTCCGCGCGCAGCGGGTAGGTCTGCTGCAGCCGGGCGATGGTCTGCTTCAGTTCTTCCTCGTCGTAGCCTTTGCGCATACCGATCAGGAAGCCGAAATTGCGGATGAGTTCCTCCGCCTTGTGCCAGTGCTCCACCGCGTAGAACGAATCCGTTCCCATGATGAAGTACAGTTCGTCGTCCGGATACTGCGTCGCCTTCAGTTCGGCCAGCGTATCGTACGTATACGACGGACCTTCGCGCTGCAGTTCGATATCGCTGATCTCGAAGAATTTATGGTCGCTGACGGCCAGTTTGAGCATGGCCAGGCGGTGTTTTCCTTCGGCGGGCGGAACCTCTTCCTTAAAGGGGTTGACGTATGCCGGCACGAGGAGCACCAGGTCGAGATCGGCCTCCTGACGGATCTGCTCCGCCAGGATGAGATGTCCGTAGTGAAGGGGGTCGAAGCTTCCGCCCAGGACCCCTATCCTCTTACCCATTTATTTTCCTTCCGGCAGCCTGACTGCGATGGAGAGTTCTTCGAGCTGCTGATCCGTCACGATCGTGGGAGCTTCGCTCATGACGCACTGCGCGTTCTGGTTCTTCGGGAACGCGATGACCTGACGGATATCGTCGGTGCCGAGCAGAAGCATGCACAGACGGTCGAGGCCGAAAGCCAGTCCGCCGTGGGGCGGCGCGCCGTACTTGAACGCGTCGATGAAGAAACCGAACTTGATCCGGATATCTTCTTCTGTCAGCTGCAGCACTTCGAAGATCTTTTTCTGGAGCTTGCTGTCGTGGATACGGATGGAGCCGCCGCCGGCTTCGTAACCGTTGATGACGATATCGTAGGCGTCCGCGTAGATCTTATCCAGCTCGCCGGTCTCCAGATAGTGGATGTCTTCCTTCTTCGGGGACGTGAACGGATGGTGCATGGCCATATAGCGGTTCTCTTCGTCCGACCATTCGAACATGGGGAAGTCCACGACCCAAAGCAGCTTGTATTCGTGGGGATCCAGCATGCCGAGCTTGTTCGCCAGGTCTCTTCTCAGGAAGCCCAGGGAAGCCCAGACGACTTCCTTCTTGCCGCTGCAGATCAGGATGAGGTCGCCGGCTTTCGCGTCGAACACGCTGCAGATCTTCTCCAGTTCTTCCTGGCTGAAGAACTTGCCGACGGAAGATTTGATCTCTCCTTCTTCCTTGCGGATCCAGACGAGGCCCTTCGCGCCGAACGTCTTGACGGATTCGGTCATCTTGTCGATGTCCTTGCGGGAGAACTTCGGGGAGCAGCCGTTCATGTTGATGCCCATGACCCGTCCGCCGTCCTTCAGCGCGTCCGTGAACACCTGGAAGGAGCAGTCCTTGACGGTCTCGGCGAGATCGTGCAGTTCGAAGCCCACGCGCAGATCCGGCTTGTCGGAACCGTAGCGGTTCATGGCTTCGTCCCAGGTCATGCGGGGCAGCGGCAGCTGGATGTCCACGTTCAGCATCTCCTTGAACAGGCGTCTCAGGAAGCGCTCCTGAACGTCCAGGATGTCTTCCTGGTCCACGAAGGACATCTCCAGGTCGATCTGCGTGAATTCCGGCTGGCGGTCGGCCCGCAGGTCTTCGTCGCGGTAGCACTTGGCGATCTGGACATAGCGGTCCGTGCCGCCTACCATCAGCAGCTGCTTGAACTGCTGCGGGGACTGGGGCAGCGCGTAGAATCTGCCCGGATTGACCCGGCTGGGGACCAGATAGTCTCTGGCGCCTTCCGGCGTCGGTTTGGCCAGAACGGGCGTCTCGACTTCGATAAAGCCGTTCTCATAATAGAAATTGCGGATGACGTTATACATCTTGCTGCGGAACGCCAGCGTCTTCTGCATGATGGGCTTTCTGAGATCCAGATAGCGGTACTTCAGACGCAGGTCGCCGGATACGTTGTCGTCATCCTTGATGTAGATGGGCGGGGTCTCGGCCTCGGCATAGATGCTGAGTTCGTTTGCCAGGATCTCCACAGCGCCGGTCTCGAGGTCTGCGTTCTTGCTTTCTCTTTCGCGCACGACGCCTTTGACGCCCACGGTGTATTCGCTGCGCAGGCTGTTGGCCTTTTCGAGCACGTCCGCCGGCGTACCGTCGCCGAACACGACCTGTACGATGCCCTTGCGGTCACGGATGTCCGCAAAGATCAGGCTGCCGAGGTTTCTCTTCTTGGCGACCCATCCGTTGACGGTGATCTCCTGACCGATCAGATCTTCTCTCACTTCGCCGCAGTAGCAGCTTCTCTTCAGTAATTTGTCCATGTTTCGCACCTACCTGTGTATTTCTTCATCGATCTCGTCGATGCGGATCTCTTTCTGCGTTGAGTTTATCATATCGCGCAGCGTCACGACGCCTTTGTCCAGTTCGTCGTCGCCGATCACGACCGTATATCCGGCGCCGCTGCGGTCCGCGTATTTCAGCTGGGCTTTCAGCCCCCTGCCCATGACGTCCGTCAGCACCCTGCTGCCTTTGGCGCGGAGGGAATCCGCCAGCTTCAGGCCTTCCAGTTTCGCACGGTCGCCCAAGGTGGCGATGAACACGTCGCAGTCGGAAGGCTTGGGGATCTCTATGCCCTTGGCTTCCAGGATCAGCAGCAGTCTCTCCAGACCCATGCCGAAGCCCACGCCAGGCGTGTAGGGACCGCCCACCTCTTCCACCAGATGGTCGTAGCGGCCGCCGCCGCAGACCGTGGACTGGGCGCCCAGATCGTCCGAGATGAACTCGAAAGCGGTCTTCGTGTAATAGTCCAGACCGCGGACGATGTTCGGATCGACTTCGTAGGGAATGCCCAGCGCGTCCAGATCTGTCTTCAGTTCCTCGAAAGCATTTCTGCATTCGTCGCACAGATAGTCGATCATGCGCGGCGCGCCTTCGGAGAACTTCTTATCGTCCGGATCCTTGGAATCCAGGATGCGCATGGGGTTCTTCTCGAAACGTCCCTTGCTGGTCTCGGACAGCTCGTCGTAATGAGGCCGCAGGAAGTCCTGCAGGGCTTTGCGGTATTCGCCGCGGCACTTGGGACAGCCGATGCTGTTGATGTGCAGCTTCAGACCGGTAATTCCCAGACCGGTCAGGAAGTTCCACGCCAGCGCGATGACTTCCGCGTCCGCCATCATGTTCTCCGTACCGAAGATCTCGATGCCGAACTGGTGGAACTGCCTCTGTCTGCCCTTCTGCATCTTCTCGTAACGGAAGCACGGGATGATGTAATAATATTTGCCGGGCTGGGGGTCTGCGTACATCTTGTTCTCGATATACGAGCGGACGACGCCTGCCGTGCCTTCGGGCTTCAGGGTCAGGCTTCTCTCCGCGATCTCGAACGTGTACATCTCTTTCTGGACGACGTCCGTCGTGTCGCCGATGCCCCGGGCGAACAGCTCCGTGTGTTCGAACATCGGCGTGCGGATCTCCTTGAACCCGTACTGCGCCGCCGTATCCCGGATGCGCTTTTCCAGCCACTGCCACTTGTAGGATTCGGAAGGCAGGATGTCCTTCGTCCCTTTTGGTATGTTGATGATCATTGAATACCGGCTTCCTTTCTCGCTATCATTTCGTCGATGCGCTCGATATAGATCTGGTAATTCGATACGTTCGGCACTCTCTCCAGCCTGTTTTCCGCCGGGAAATAGACCTTCGAGATAGCGCCGGCGCCCATGGCGACGATCGTCTGATCCTCTTCCATGATGCGGATATTGTAGAGGCTCGCCGTACCCGGACGGCACCAGCCTACGTTTTCGAAATTGCCCGCCATATGCTTCTGGCGGTACATGTAATAGGGTTCGAACCCCGCTTCGGTCAGCATGCGGTCCGCATCCTGCAGCATCAGCCGCACGTTTTCTGCCTGCCGCAGCGCGATCCTGGGATCTTCTTCGATCATGCGGCTGGCTTTTTTCACGGCCAGCGTATGCACGGTGACGTTCTCAGGGCCCAGCGCGATGACCTCGGACAGGCTGTCCCGGAAATCCTCCGGCGTTTCCTCCGGAAGTCCCGTGATTAGGTCCGCGTTCACGATGCCGATACCCGCCTGCTGCGCCAGTGCGAACGCCTCGCGGATCTGCTGCGGACTGTGTTTCCGTCCGATCAGGTCCAGCGTGCGCTGCTTCATGGACTGCGGGTTGATGGAGATGCGCCCTGCGCCGGCTTCCTGAATGACCGTCAGTTTTTCCGCCGTGATCGTTTCCGGCCGTCCGCCTTCCACGGTGAACTCCACTGTGCTGTCCGTGACGAACAGGTCGCGGACGCGGTTCAGGAACAGGCGCAGCTGATCCACCTCCAGACTGGTGGGCGTACCGCCTCCGACGTAGATGGATTCGGCGGTCTGGCCCTGCCTGTCCATCAGTTTCCGGACGGCTTCCATCTCCCGCAGCAGCGCTGCGAGATAGGCGTCAGACGCGTCCCTCTGATAAGGATTGCTCGTAAAACTGCAATATTGGCAGCGGGTCGGGCAGAACGGGATGCCGACGTACAGTCCGATGGCTTTCGGATCCGGGCTGCGTTTTACCGTCTGCTGGCTTTCGCTGACCCGCCGCAGCAGCGCGATCTTTTCGTCCGAAACGTAATACGTTTCTTTCAGGACCGTTCCGGGATCTTCTCCCCTGGCCTTCAGCTCGTTGTACAGCTTGCCCGGGCGGACGCCTGTCAGGATGCCCCAATCCAGGTCCTTTCCGGTGATCTTGCGGAAGAACGCGTATGCCCTCCGCTTGCTGTCGTTATAATCGCCGCCTGCGCCGATGACGAGCTCCGCGTCGGGCTGGCCGACGTAGATGCAGAACGCGTCTTCCGGCAGAAACATCTTCGCGAGTTCGCCCACGTGATATTTATGTTTCTCGTCGGGTACGGAAATGCTATACAAAGGGATTGTACCTCATTTCCCAGCCTATGGTCGTCGCGTCCATATGACCCGGCAGGACCGTCGTATCCTCCGGCAGCAGGAACAGTTTCTTTGTGATGGAATCCATCAGATCCTCGAAACTGCCGCCCCAGAGGTCGGTGCGTCCGACGGAGGCGTGGAACAGAGTGTCACCGGAAAACAGTGTTCTGTCTACCAACACGCACTGTCCTCCGGGCGTGTGTCCCGGGGTGGAAATGAACTTCAGTTCCATGTCTCCCACCTTCAGAACGTCGCCGTCGTGCGTCCAGACGTCCGCCGTGATGCCGCCCTTGCCATAACTGTCTCTGCGGCTGTACAGCAGCTTCTCTTCCTTCTTCGAGGCGACCACTTTGATGTCCGGCCAGCATTCCTTGCAGAACGCAAGGCCGCCGGTATGGTCGCCGTGTCCGTGGGTCAGGACGATATATTTCGGATCCAGTCCGTTTTTCTCCACGTCCGCCTGCAGCGCCGCGCTTGGCGCGCCCGGATCCACGATAAACGCGTCGGGGCTTCCGTCTTTCCAGACCAGATAGCAGTTCGTGCCGAAAGCGCTCAGGATATAACTTTTGATATTGATCATGGGATCTCCTTTTAAGATCTCGTGCGGTACACTTCCAGCACGCCTTTGACCTGCTTCATGCGGGCCATGACCTTGACGATATCGCCCGTATTGGCGATGGAGAGCGTCAGATCCAGAGTGCAGACGTTGTCCTTGTCCTTTTTCAGGTTCAGCCCGTTGATGTTCATGTCCATGTCCACGCAGACCTTGGACACGTCGGAAAACAGGCCTTTGCGGTCTTCCGCGATGATGGTGATGGCCGCGTCGAAATTCTGGCCGCTGTCGTCGTCATCCCAGGAGACGTCGATCAGGCGCAGTTTTTCCTCTTCCGGAAGCGCGCGGATGTTGCTGCAGTCCATGCGGTGGATGGAAACGCCTCTGCCCTTGGTCGTATAGCCGACGATCGCGTCGCCGGGGACGGGGCTGCAGCATTTCGCGAAGTGGATCATCAGGTCGCTGACGCCCTTGACGCTGACGCCCTTCGTTCTCTCGGGGCGTTTCTCCTTCTTCAGGGCCTGCGCCAGCTTCTTTGCCTCTTCCTGGGCCTTCTTCTTCGCTTCCTCTTCCAGACGGGCAGCTTCCTTTGCCGCGTCTTCCTTCGCCTTGAGCGCCGCGGCCTTTTCGGTGACGGTCGCGTTCGCCTCCTTTTTCAGGAACTGGCGGATCTTGCTCTTGGCGGAGTTCGTCTTGACGATCTTCAGCCAGTCCAGATTCGGATGGGAGTTCGCGGACGTGACGATGTCCACGATCTCGCCGTTCTGCAGAACGTAATCGATGGGCACCATCTTGCCGTTCACCTTGGCGCCGACGCATTTGCAGCCGACGGCTGTGTGGACTTTGAACGCGAAGTCCAGCGGCGTGGACCCTGCGGGCAGCTCCATGACGTCGCCCTTCGGCGTGAACACGAATACCTGGTTGGAGAACAGGTCGACCTTGACGGTCTCCATGAATTCGCCCGGGTCCTTCAGTTCCTGCTGCCATTCGATGGTCTGGCGCAGCCAGGCCAGCTTGACTTCCTCGTCGTCGCTGGCGATGCCCTCTTTGTATTTCCAATGCGCCGCGATACCGTATTCCGCGATCCGGTGCATTTCCTTCGTGCGGATCTGGATCTCGAACGGGTTGCCGTTCTTGCCGATGACCGTCGTATGCAGCGACTGGTAGCGGTTCGGCTTCGGCATGGCGATATAGTCCTTGAACCGTCCGGGGATGGGCGTCCACATGGTGTGGACCGCGCCCAGCACGCCGTAACAGTCGCGGATGGTGTCCACGATGATGCGGACCGCCGTCAGGTCGAAGATCTCGTCCAGCTGCTTCTGCTGGTACTGCATCTTCTTGTAGATGCTGTAATAGTGCTTCTGGCGGCCGTAGATCTCGTATTCGATGCCCGTGTCTTCCAGGGCTTTGTTGATGTCGCGGATGACGCCTTCGATCACGCCCTGCCGGCGGACCTGGCGCTCCTGCATCTCTTTATCGAGTTTTTCGTATTCTTCGGGATGCAGGTTCTTGAAACAGATGTCCTCCATCTCGAACTTGAATTTATAAATACCGAGACGGGCTGCCAGCGGCGCGTAGATATCCAGCGACTCCTGGCATTTCTCCCGTATCTTCTTCGGCGTCTGGTAGCTGATCGTCCGCAGGTTGTGCAGGCGGTCGGCCAGTTTGATGATGAGTACGCGGATATCCTTGGACATAGCCAGGAACATCTTGCGGATGTTTTCCGCCTGCTGTTCCTCTTTCGTCTCGTAGTTGATGTTGGTCAGCTTCGTGACCCCGTCCACGAGGTTCGCGATGTCCGGACCGAAATCGACTTCGACCTGCGCCAGCGTGTAAGCCGTATCCTCCACGATATCGTGCAGGATGCCGCCTGCGAGGGTCACTTCGTCCATGCCGAGGTCAGCGAGAATACGCCCTACCGCCATCGGGTGGATGATGTAGGGTTCGCCGGACTTGCGAAGCTGCCCTTCGTGGTATTTCTCGGCCGTCAGATAGGCCTTTTCCAGAAGCTGCGCGTCGTAGTTCGGATTATATTCAAGAAGCTGTCTTACGTACTCCTCCATAAAACGGTTTATGCTCCCTTATACTTGTTCTTTTTCGTCAGCAGGCACAGGTCGTAATACGCGCCGGAAGCGATGCCGATGGAGCTGTAGGTGCCGACCAGGACGCCCGCGATCAGCGGCAGCGCGAACGCGCGGATGGATTCGCCGCACAGGATGATGAGCGGCAGGATCGCGACCATGGTCGTGACGGACGTCATGATGGAACGGCTGATGCATGCGGTGATGCTGCTGTCGATCACGTACTCCTGCTTGCGCTTGCTGGTCTTCAGTCCTTCGCGGATGCGGTCGAAGATGACGATCGTATCGTTGATGGAATAACCGATGACGATCAGCAGGCCTGCGATGAACGGGCTGTTCATCTGGATGTGGAACAGTCCGTAGAACGCGAACAGCATCAGGGCGTCGTGCAGCAGCGCGACGATGGCGCCGATGCCGAACCGCCATTCGAAGCGGATCGCGATATAGACGAGCATGCAGATCGAAGCGATGACGACAGCCTTAAGGGCGTTGCTCTTCAGCTGGGAGCCGACGGACGGACCGATCAGGCCGGCCTGTTCTACGAATTCGTTGCTGGCAGCGATGCCGAAGGCGCTCTGCAGCTTGTCGCACAGTTCCTGGCGTTCGGCGTTGTCCATGACCTCTGTCGTCTTGAGAATGATCTTTTCGTTGTTTTCACCCGCGAACTGGATGCCGTCGCGGATATCCGTATCCGGCAGCAGTTTCTTGACTTCTTCGAGATCCACCTGCTTGCCCATGTTGAGCTGGATGACCGTGCCGCCGGTGAAGTCGATGCCGAGGTTGAACCCGCGGATCAGGCCGATGCCCAGGCCGAGCACGAGCAGCGCGACGGAGACGAGGTAGAAGATCTTGCGCTTGGACATGAACGGATAGCCGGTTTGCTCTTCCTTGCTCGTGTCCTTCTGTTCCTTGACGCCGAAGTTCTTCGGGGAGGCGAATTTGCTCTCCGCCAGAGCCTGCAGCAGGATCTGGGAGATGACGACGGCGGTGAACACGGACAGGACGATACCGATGAGCAGCGTGAGCGCGAAGCCGCGGACGGAACCGGTACCCAGCAGGTACAGGATGACCGCCGCGATGATCGTGGTCACCTGGGAGTCGATGATCGTGCCCATGGCGCGCTTAAAGCCGGACTGCACCGCCACGCGGACGGATTTGCCCAGGCCGATCTCCTCGCGGATGCGGGAGAAAATGATGACGTTGGAGTCTACGGCCATGCCGATCGACAGGATGATGCCGGCGATGCCGGGCAGCGTCAGAACGGCGTGGAAGCCGATCATGACCCACAGATACAGCAGGACGTACAGCAGGAGCGCGATGTCCGCGACGACGCCCATGACTCTGTATACGACGAGCATGATGATCATGATGAGAGCCAGACCGATGATGCCCGCGACGACGCTCTTATGCGCGGCGTCCAGGCCCAGCGTCGGACCGACGATCTCCGTCTGCACCTCGTTGAGGCTGACAGGCAGAGAACCGCCGCGGATGAGCGCGGCAAGATTGCCGGCGCTGCTGGCTGTGAAGTTGCCGGTGATCTCGCAGGTCGAGCTGTTGATGACCGTGCTGACCATGGGCGCGGAGATGACGTCGTCGTCCAGCAGGATGACGATCTGATTGCCGTAAAAGCCGTCCATCGTAGGCGTGATCTCTCCGGCGATGACTTTTCTCGTCGCTTCCGCGAACGCGTCCGTACCGGCAGCGTCGAATTCGAGCTGTACGACGTAGGTGCCGATCAGGCCGCTCTGCGTGCCCTGATAGACTTCCGCGGTCGCGTTCTTGACGTTCTCACCGGTCACGACGACCTGGTTGTCCGTCGTGCGGAACGACAGCTGCGCGGTCTTGCCGATGGATTCGATGGCTTCCTGGGCATTCTGGGCGCCGGGCAGTTCGATCCGGATGCGGTTTTCGTTCTCTACGGTGATGACAGGCTCGGAAAGACCCATTTCATTGACACGTCTTTCCATGACGGCCTGCACCTGGTCCATGAGAGATTTCAGTTCGCTGCCGGTGGCGTCGGTATCCGCTTCCAGAACGACGGAAACGCCGCCGATCATGTCCAGGCCTAGCTTCATGCGATCCGCGATGGAGCCGCCTTCGCCGAAGCCGCGGACAGAAAAGACCCATCCGAGCAGCATGATGATTACGATGATGATTGACAAAATTTTCTTCATTTTTGTGAGTTCCCTTTACAAAAACAAGGCATGTGCGGCTTGCACACATGCCCTGCATGTATTTATTCCCCTGAACTATTCCTGCGCATCCTCTTGGACCTCGGCGACAGCCTCTTCGACTTCTGCCTCGGCCTTTTCGCCCAGTTTCTTCATATTCTTCGGAGTGACCTTCTTGTCTTCGGGAGCTTCCTTGCTGCCCTTGGACTCGGTGCCCTTCTCGAGATTGTTGATGGCCCACTTGGCGACGTCGATCTTCGTGCGGTCGGAACCGACCTGGATCGTGAGTCTGTCGTCCTTGATGCGGACGATCTTGCCGTAGATGCCGCCGATGGTCAGGATCTCGTCGCCGACCTTCAGGCTGTCCCTCATCTTGCGGATCTCATCGTCCTTCTTCTTCTGCGGACGGATGAGCATAAAATACATAATCGCGAAAAGCGCGACGATCATAATGATTTGCGGTAACATTTCAGGCATGTATTTCCTCCTAACATAAATTAACAATAATATTATAGACTAATATGCCGTAAAATCAATACATTTTTAGGGTTTCGGGCATTTTTGTACCCTTGTTTTTCTGCCGGTAAAGTGGTACCATAATCAGGTAATGCCGGCGTGATGGAATTGGCAGACGTGCGGGACTCAAAATCCCGTGGTAGCGATACCGTGCGGGTTCGACCCCCGCCGCCGGCACCAAGTAAAAACGGGTCTTCCGGGACCCGTTTTTTTCGTGTTACTCTTCCCTCTTGTAAGAGATCAGGTCGTCTGCGATCTCCGCCGTCGCGATGGAGATGGGTTTGTTGCTGTCCACGTTGATGAGCATCGGCTTGCCGTCTACCAGATCTCTGGCCCGTTTGGCTGCCATGATCACCAGGGTGTATTTGCTGTCGACCTTCGTCTTGAGCAGGTCTACGGACGGATATAATAACATCTAGCGTTCCTCCTTGTATTTGTCGATCAGGGCCTGCGCGGTCCCCGCGGTTTTACAGTGTTCTGCCTTCATAATGGACCGGGCGGTCGCGATCGCCTCGTCCAGGTCGTCGTTGACCAGGAAATAATCGTATTCCGGCAGCAGTTCGATCTCCGAGAGCGTCGTCTTCATCCGTGCCGCGATCTGCTCTTCCGATTCCGATCCGCGCTTGCGGATGCGGTTCTGAAGTTCTTTCAGACTGGGCGGGAGCACAAAGATCAGCACCGCTTCCGGGTACGCCTTCTTGATCTGCAGCGCGCCCTGCATCTCGATCTCCAGGATGACGTCCTCGCCGGCAGCCATATGCTCCAGCGCGTAGCGCTTCGGCGTTCCGTAGCAGTTGCCGTAGATCTCGGCGTGTTCCAGAAAACCGTCCTCCTCCACCGTTCTGTCGTATTCCTCGCGGGTCACGAAATAGTAGTGGACGCCGTGTTCCTCTCCCTCCCGCGGCGCGCGGGTCGTGAGAGAAACGGACAGCCAGGTATCCGGATCTTTCAGCAGTTCTCTGCAGATAGTGCCCTTTCCTGTGGCGGACGGGCCGGAAAATACGAACAGTTTACCTTGTTTCATCGTTATTCCTCATCGAAACAATTTAGTATATATCTTTTACAGGCGATCCGCAAGAGATTATTCGATATTCTGCACCTGCTCGCGGATCTTCTCGATCTCCGCTTTCAGCAGCAGCACGTCGTTCGTGATATGGATGTCGTTGGCCTTGGAACCGATGGTATTGGACTCGCGGTTCATCTCCTGCACGAGGAAATCCAGTTTCTTGCCGATGGGCCCGGACGTATCCGCCGCGATGGCGCGCAGCTGGCTGCAGTGGCTCTTCAGGCGGACCATCTCCTCCGTGATGTTGGATTTATCCGCGAAGACGGCCGCTTCCAGCAGGATGCGGTCCTCGGGGATGGCCACGTCTCCGCCGAGCAGCTCCTGAATGCGCTCTTTCAGTTTCGCCGTATAGTTCTTCGCCACTTCGGGCGCATAGGCTTCGATGCCGCCCACAGTCTCTTCGATCAGGCGGCCGCGCTGCAGGATGTCCTCCATCAGCTTCGCCCCTTCCGTGACCCGCATGGCGTCCAGATTCGCGGCAGCTTCTTTCGCCGCTTCGCTCAGGGCTTTCAGCAGCAGCTCCTCGTCTTCTTCCGCGGCGCC
>JAEEGJ010018816.1_pt1 | contig 15345 bp, 11 predicted proteins | sample 8958761 | NCBI WGS metagenome assembly JAEEGJ01 (sample SAMN16246546, study PRJNA631951) | gut metagenome | biome: gut microbiome; feature: rumen; material: RS-attached | host: Bos | place: Iran: Karaj | collected 2018-10 | reverse complement strand
AGCCTTCCAAGCTGACCACGTGGGTTCGATTCCCATCACTCGCTCCAGGGTCATTAGCTCAGCTGGATAGAGCAACAGCCTTCTAAGCTGTGGGCCGGAGGTTCGAGTCCCCCATGGCTCACCAATTCAAATGAAAAGACCTCTTTCGTTCATATGACGGAAGAGGTTTTTTATTGCCCGGATAATGCGTTCATTTTTCGCTATATGGTAAAATATTTCTAACAATGGACAAGGGGGGATGATCATGTTTTGCATTAAATGCGGAAATCAGTTAAATGAAGGCTCTGCGTTCTGTACCAACTGCGGTACTCCGACCGGAGCTGCACCTCAGGCACCTCAGAATCCGCAGGCGCAGCAGGCACCGCAGGGCGGAACTTCTGTAGATGTTACTTATGACAGTTCTTCGCAGCAGGTTATTCCTTATGTGCCTCCGGTTATTGAGAACGGAAACATCATTATTCCTGTACACAGACGTTACAGGATCTTTTGTCCTGACTGCGGTCATGTGACAGACAGTATCAAGAAAGATAATTCTGCCGGTTATCCTTGCCCCGTATGCGGCAAGGCTTATGCTTATGCAGGTCAGCTGCTGATGTACAGACAACCGGACTTTTATCCGCTTCATGCCATACATAAGACCACGGTCATGTTAGACGGCAGGGAATGTGGTGATCTTGTAGACAGAGACCCCGTAAGATTAATGCTGACACCGGGTACGCATATGGTCACCGTCGGTGGTTATGGTTTACACCGTCCGCAGCAGTATCAGATCAACGTGACGCCTGAATATAATACGTTTGCATTTAAGTTCAAGCTGGTTTATGCAGGACCCTTCACTTATCCGGGCAGGGGTACGATCAATGAGTTCAAGCCTTGCGCTCCTGAAGAGATACCAAACATCTGATAAATTCATGAATTGTCACAAATAAGGTTGTTCGATTATGCGGACAACCTTATTTTTCATAGATTTTAGGCTTGAAGGATATTGAAATCTTTGTGTTATAATCGATTCAGCATTAAATAATTAATAAAAAGCGAGGGATCAGGGCGATATGCCGAGTAAGAAGGATTACGGCAATGAGAGCATTTCGATGCTCAAGGGCGCTGACCGTGTCAGACTCAGACCGGCCGTTATTTTCGGATCAGACAATCTTGAAGGATGCATTCATTCCTTTTTCGAGATCCTGTCCAATTCGATCGATGAAGCGCGTGAAGGATACGGAGACAAGATAATCGTTACGAGATTTGCAGACGGAACTATCGAGGTCGAGGATTTCGGCCGTGGTATTCCGCTTGACTATAATGCGAAGGAAGGCCGTTATAACTGGGAGCTCGTTTACTGTGAGCTTTATGCGGGCGGCAAATACAATAACAACAGTTCGGGTGATTATGAGTTCTCGTTGGGACTTAACGGTCTCGGCGCATGCGCTACGCAGTATGCTTCGGAATTCTTCGATGTAACCGTTTTCCGTGACAAGCAGAAGTATACTATGTCCTTTGCAAAGGGCAAACCCGTAACGGATCTTATTACTGAGCCTTACAGATACTTGAGAACCGGTACCATCCAGCGCTGGAAGCCTGATACGGAGGTCTTTACCGAGACTATTATCCCTCTTGAAGTATTCAAGGATATCATCAAGCGCCAGTCCGTTATCAACAGCGGTATCGAATTTGTCCTCAAGGATAACGAGAGCGGTGAAGAGTTCTCATATATCTATCCCGACGGTATCAAGGGATATGTTGATGAATTAAGTGCCATGAAGGGCTTTACCGATACATATACGTTCTCCGGTGAAGGCAGGGGCCGTGATAAGGAAGACCGTGATGAGTATAAGGTAAGAGCTGAAGTGGCTTTCTGCTTCAATAATGAAGTTAACGCTTTGGAGTATTTCCACAACTCGAGCTTCCTTGAACACGGCGGATCTCCGGATAAGGCAGTCAGGAATGCTTTCGTTGCCGAGATCGATAAGCAGATCAAGCTTAAAGAGAAGTATAAGGCCAATGAATCCAAGATCACGTTCCAGGATATTGCGGATTCGCTGATCCTTGTTACCAATACGTTCTCAACACAGACTTCATATGAGAACCAGACGAAGAAGGCCATCAACAATAAGTTTATTCAGGACTTCATGACCCAGCTCATCAGGGATAACCTTGAGATCTGGTTTATCGAGAATAAGGATTTTGCAGCGAAGACGATCGAGCAGATCCTTATCAATAAGCGTGCACGTGAGAATGCCGAGAAGGCAAAGGTCAACATCAAGAAGACGCTCATGGGCAAGGTCGATATCAACAACAGGATCAAGAAGTTTGTTGACTGCAGAACAAAGGATGTTGCAAAGCGCGAGCTCTACATCGTTGAGGGTGATTCGGCTTTGGGTTCCGTTAAGCTCGGCCGTGATGCCGAATTCCAGGCGGTCATGCCGGTCAGAGGTAAGATCTTAAACTGCCTCAAGGCTGATTACGCAACGATATTCAAGAGCGAGATCATTACGGATCTTCTCAAGGTATTAGGATGCGGAGTCGAGATCAAGAATAAGCACACCAAGGATATGAGCGCTTTCAATCTTGATGACCTCAGATGGAACAAGATCATAATCTGTACAGATGCCGACGTCGACGGATTCCAGATCAGAACTCTTATCCTTGCTATGCTCTACAGGCTGACTCCCACACTGATCGAGAAGGGCTATGTGTATGTTGCAGAGTCACCTCTTTTCGAGATCACATACAGGCCTAAGGGAAAGAACGCACAGGAAGAGACATATTTCGCATTCAACGAGAAGGAGAAGGCTGAGATTCTTGCCAAGGTCGATCCTAAGCTGTGCACCATACAGAGGTCGAAAGGTTTGGGTGAGAACGAGCCTGAGATGATGTGGAAGACGACCATGAATCCGAAGTCCAGAAGACTCATCAAGGCTTGCCCTGAAGATGCGCAGAGGACTGCTGAAGTCTTTGATCTGCTTTTAGGCGACAACCTTGCAGGAAGAAAACTCCATATCGAGATGGACGGTAAGAAATACCTCGATATGCTTGATTTAGGGTGATATAAATGGCACGTAAGAGAAAAGACGATATCAATTCAGATTCCTTAAAGAGCAGGCTTACAGACAGTAATGCAAAGGACATGCCGGCTGTAGACCAGCCGATTACAGACATGCTCGAGATCAACTATATGCCGTATGCAATGAGTGTCATTGTATCGCGTGCGATTCCTGAGATCGACGGTTTTAAGCCTTCGCACAGAAAGCTTCTCTATACCATGTATAAGATGGGACTTTTGGGCGGCAACAGGACCAAGTCCGCAAATGTCGTCGGTCAGACCATGAAGCTCAATCCTCACGGAGACCAGGCCATCTACGATACGATGGTAAGACTTACCAGAGGCAACGGTTCATTGCTTCATCCGTTTGTCGATTCCAAGGGTAACTTCGGTAAGCAGTATTCGAGGGACATGCAGTGCGCTGCTCCGCGTTACACCGAAGTAAGGCTTGAGAAGATCTGTGAAGAGATCTTCAAGGGTATTGATAAAGATGCCGTTGACATGGTCGATAACTACGACGGTACTCTTAAGGAACCGACTCTGCTTCCCACGACATTCCCTGCGGTTCTCGTTAACGCAAACCAGGGTATTGCCGTCGGTATGGCTTCCAATATCTGTTCGTTTAATCTGGCTGAAGTGTGCGCAGCTACCGAAGCATACATGAAAGATCCTGCATGCGATCTTTTGGAGATCATGCCCGCGCCTGACTTTTCGGGTGGTGGAAAGATCCTTTACGACAAGGAGCAGATGAGAGCCATCTACGACAGCGGCAAGGGAACTTTCTCCGTCAGGGCGAAATACAGAGTCGATAAGTCCAATAACCTGATCGAGATCACCGAGATACCTTATTCCACAAGCGTTGAGGCGATTATCGACAATATTGCGGATCTGGTTAAGAGCGGTAAGGCAAGAGAGATCGCTGACATCAGAGACGAGACAGACCTTGACGGTCTTAAGATCACTATCGACTGCAAGAGGGGAACTGACCACGAGCAGCTGATGACAAAGCTCTTCAGATTTACAAAGCTCGAAGATACTTTCTCATGCAACTTCAATATCCTGATCGACGGCACTCCGAGAGTTATGGGCATTTCCCAGATCATCGACGAGTGGCTTAAGTGGAGAAGAAGCTGCGTTTGCAGAGAACTGCAGTTCAATCTCGATAAGATGAAGAAGAGGCTTCATCTTTTGGACGGTCTTGCCGTTATCCTTTTGGACATCGATAAGGCGATAAAGATCATCAGAGAGACGGAACTTGAAGCTGATGTTATCCCTAACCTCATGAACGGTTTTGGGATCGATGAGGAGCAGGCTGAATATGTTGCAGAGATCAAGCTCCGCAACATCAACAAGCAGTATATCCTTAACAGGATCGCCGACAGAGACAAGCTCAAGGCTGATATCGCAGATACAGAGGATATCCTGGGAAGCCCCAGGAGGATCAACGGCCTTATAGTCAAGACACTCAGGGAAGTAGCCGAGAAATACGGACAGCCCAGAAAGTCGGAGATCGTCATGGCGGAAGAGACAGAGACATTTGCCGAATCAGCCGTTATCCCCGATTACAGGCTGCATCTCATGCTCACACGTCACGGTTATCTTAAGAAGCACACCATGAAGTCGCTGCAGAGCGCGGGTGAGCTTAAGACAAAAGATGATGACGAGATATTCATGGGCTTTGAGTGCGAGAACAGATCCGATCTCCTTATCTTTACGGACAAATGCAATCTCTATAAGACGCACGTTTACGATATCACTGATACCAAGCCGGGCGATCTCGGACATTTCCTTTCGTCCGAACTTGAGATGGAAGACGGCGAGAGACCTGTGTTTATGATCTCTACGACGGATTATAAGGGCATCCTCTTTATCGCGTTTGAGAACGGTAAAGCGGCCAGATTCCCGATCAGCACATACGAGACTAAGCAGAACCGCAAAAAGCTCGTAAACGCTTTCTATGACGGCAGCAAGGCCGTCGGATTCAAGTTCCTTGCAGAAGATCAGGATCCGGATATGGTTGCTACGAGCAGCATCGACAAGGCTGTCGTGTTCAAGTGTTCTCTCGTACCTTTGAAGACAACGAGAACAACGCAGGGCGTACAGCTCCTTATTTCGAAGAAGGGATCTGTCTTAAGAAGCCTGTCGCTGCTTGAAGAGGTTCCGGTTGAAGATCCCGAGTATTACAGGATACGTAAGCTTCCGGCGATCGGATATTACATAAGGGAGAAGTCCCTCGAGGCAAAGCAGATTAGCTTTGATGATCTGAAGTGAAAGGATTCTCGGCAGGATATCACATAGCAGAGACCGAAAAAGGCGGAAAGAAAGGTTTCCGCTTTGCGGCTTTTGCATGCGGTGTGTTTCTTGCTGCCCTTGTTCTGATAATGACGGTGGTTGCAAGGGAGAACGCTTATGAAGACAGGACTATCCCTGATTTCAGCGAAGCGATCGAGAACGGCAACTATGAAGAAGCTCTTTCAATCTACAGAAACGTTCAGGATCAGGTACTGGCCTATAATCCTGACGCCAATGACAATACTTATGATGAGAAGATCAAGCTCCTCAGCAGCATGGAAGAGATCGTCAAGACTAAGGTAGACCTTATCTGTGACAGGATCGTCACCAACAGATATGTGCCGCAGCACAGTGATATCGATTTCCTCGATTCCATGGAGGAGCTTACCGCATCAGTCGTCGCCAAACGACTGAATTCTTTGTGCGAACAGTTCCTTCTGGGTAAGATCGAGAAGCCTGATGTTACCTTTGTTTTCGACCAGTTATCGCCGATAAGCAATTTCTCCGCCATCGCCGGTCCTATGAGACGAGAAGTGGATTATATCGAGACTGCGACCGGTGATGTAAGGACGGCAGAGAAAGCTCTTGCCGCAGGAGATTATGTTGAAGCCGTTCAAAGGTATCAGCTTGTTAACGGAAGATATGAAGGATATGTAGGTGAATACTCTGCGAAGAGGATCAATGAGATCAAAGCGGTGATGTACGAACCTATGATGGCAGAAGGCGAGCATATGCTCGAAAGATACAAGTTTTATTCGGCTGAAAAGCTGTTCTCAAACCTTGCCGCGATCTTCCCGGAAGACGATAAGATCCGTTCTGATCTTCTTGCCGCAACCGGTCATACATCGAAGACCGTAGAGTGGAGAGGACATGTTGAGGTCCTTTGCGTGAGATCTCTTATCGCTAATCCTGATGCCGCTTTCGGCGTTGAGTTCGGTAAAGGCGATACAGGACTTTATCTCACGGCAAATGAGTTTACACAGATACTTGAGAGCCTTTATGCGAAGGGATATGTATTAGTCGATCCCGAGAACATGATGTCTGCTACCGATCCGGGATTCATTCTCGAACGTAACCTTACTGTTCCGGAGGGCAAGAAACCGCTGGTTATCATCATAGAGAACTTAAGCTATGATCCTACCGCATATGTCTGCGGTACATGCAGACGCCTCGTTCTGAACGACGAGAAGCAGGTCTGTGGCGAATACACGATCAAGGGCAAAGACGGAACGGAAGATCCGGTGGTCAACAGGACCGCTGAAGCTATCGGTATATTGGATATCTTCGTAAGCAACCATCTGGATTTCACGTATGACGGTTCCAAGGGTATCGTGTCCATAGGCGGACATGATTCATGCTTCGGCTATATCGTCAACCGTGAGCAGTTAAGGGACAGGAACAAGCAGCTTAACGCGGCTAACCTTCCCCAGGAAGAGTATACGGATGATGAGATAGAGAATAACCGTAATGCCGTCAGGAATATCGTTGAAGTTCTTAAGGATACCGGCTGGAAATTCGCATCCTGCACATACGGATACCTTCCAAATGCAAGGAAGACCGATCTTGCCGGAATTATGGATGACACCAACAGATGGCTTGATCAGATCGGCTCGCTTATACCGGATACACACATGATCTCTTATCCGAGCGGTAACTATATCTACGGAACGGACGAGAAGGCCGTATTCCTTAAGAACAACGGTTTCCGTATATTCTTCGGCGCAGGCCCTAAGCCTTACCATATCTACGGTGACAACTACCTTTATTTCGACAGAACGATAATAAGCCCCAATGCTATGAAGAACTATGATTTCTCCAGGCTTTTTGACAGCGATGACATCTTAGATCCGATAAGAAAGAACAGAAAACAATAGCCAATATTATAATTGTGTTTCATTTATGAAATTTGACGCACATAGTCAAGATTTTATAATATATTGATTAATAGATACGGCAGATCCGCTTTGTGCGGGCTGAAAGATGCGGAGGATATCTGTTATGTCAAAAATAGACAGGCTTACCAATCTGACTGAAAACGAAGAGATTCTTTGGCAGGACAGGAAAAGGTATTTGGGACTTCCGTTATCTTTCACGATCTATTCTTTCAGCAAGAATAAGTTCTATCTCAAGACCGGTATCTTCAACATCAAGTCTGAAGAGATCCTGCTTTACCGTATCCTCGATATCACTTTCAAACAGTCTTTCGGCCAGAAGATCTTCGGCGTCGGTTCGGTCATCCTCAATACGGCTGATAAGACAACACCTGTCCTTGAGATCAAGAGCATCAAGACTCCCGACAGAGTACGCAAGGCTTTGAGCACACTCGTTGAGCAGCGCAGGGATGAAAAGCGCGTTACGGGTAAGGAAATGTTCGGTGCTGCCGGTGCGTTTGATAACGCAGGTGATGGTGATTTCGATTTTGACGGAGTAATCGATCACCTTTAATCAGACGGTCATAGTGAGGAATACAAAGTGGAAACTAGGATTGACAGGCTGGGAAGCGTTAGGGAAGACAAATTAAGGCAGCTCAAGCAGCTTATCGCCGAGTCTGAATATATTGTTTTTCTCGGCGGAGCCGGTGTATCTACCGAGAGCGGTATCCCTGATTTCAGAAGCGGTACAGGTATCTATAATTCCGACAGCGGAATGAAGTACAGACCTATCGATATCATTGCCCATGATTTTTTCATGGAGCACCCTGAGGATTTCTTCGATTTCTACAAGCGTAAGCTGATCTATCCTGATGCCAGACCGAATAAGGCTCATAAGGCTCTTGTAAGGCTTGAGAAGCAGGGTAAGCTTAAGGCTATAATCACACAGAATATCGATAATCTCCATCAGGAGGCAGGCAGCAAGTGCGTTATCGAGCTCCACGGATCTGTCTTCAGGAATTACTGCATGGAATGCGGTAAGAAATATGATCTTGAATACGTTGTAGCCCAGGAAGGTGTTCCTCACTGTGAGAAGTGCGGTGGAGTGGTAAGGCCTGATATCGTTCTTTATGAGGAAAACCTCAATCACAAGGACGTTGATGATGCAATCAAAGCTATTAAGAAGTGCGATCTTCTTATCATTGCGGGCACATCTCTCACGGTTTATCCGGCTGCGACATTTGCTCAGTTCTTAAAGCATGACAGGATCGTCATAATAAATAAGAGTTCTACTTATATGGATCTTAAGGCATTGCTCACGATCCATGACAATGTAGGCGACGTTCTCGATAACTGCGTACCCAAGCGTGTAAGCAGAGCGAAGAACGCAGGAACCCGTTCCAAGAAGACTGCCGCTTCGAAAACAAAGACCACTGCCAAGAAGACGGCAGCCAAGACCAAAACTGAAACGAAAGCAAAGACTACGGCTAAAGCTTCTACAGCCAAGACTTCAGCCAAGAAGGCATCGGCTAAGAAGCCTGCAGCAAAGCCCAAGTCTGCAGGGAAAGTGAATGACGGCTAATCCAAAGATATTTGAAGATAAAATCAATAAGATCAATGAATCGATGACGCTGTACGGACGCAGAAGTGTCCTTCTCAGCGTTTTTCGCTTTATTACATTCATTCTCGCGGCCGGCTCTTTGATATGGGCTATAGTTAACAAGGCTGCGTTATTTTATTTTGTTTTTGCCCTGTCGATGACAGTCTTTGTCATCCTATGCATCATTCACGGCAAAGTTACCGCTGAGCTGAATTTCTATGAGGCTCTGGAAAACGTCAACGCAAGATATATTGCAAGGATCAAAGGTGATTTTAACGGCCTGTTTGATCTTGTATGCAGGAACCTTAAGAGAAGAGACGAGAAGGAGGAGGCGATAAGAAGAGCTTCCGGCACGGAATTCTATGTTGAAGGTCATGGCTATTGCATGGACCTTGATCTTTTCGGAAAGAAATCGCTTTTTTCTCTTCTTAATGTTTCCGAGACTGCTTTCGGCAGGCGTGCTTTCGCAAAGGAACTGCTTGGAAACGATAACGGAGTGAGATCCGCATCAGCGATAAAGACCAGACAGGAAGCGGTTAAGGAACTTTCGGAGAATCCTGATTTTCTTGAGAAGTTTCAGGCTACCGCGCTCCTCGGCAAAATGAAAAAGGATCCCAAGGCTCTTATTGATTTTGCATCAGAAAGAAAAGCCGTAAATAACAACCATATTGTTATCGCAGCTATTCAGATATTCCTTTGGTTTATTCCGGTTGCTTCTCTTATTTTCTTTTCATCTTATGTAAGAGCGTGCGTTTTAGGCGTTATCCTTGTAAATCTTTTGCTGTGGGCAGCTAACGTAAAAGCAAATTCCTACTATTTTAAAGCTGCTGACGGTATGCCCAATCAGGTTTCCACGATCCATAAGATGTATTTGCTTCTTGAATCATCGGGACTTAAGAACGGTTATCTCAGATCACTGATTGCAGGCAAGGAGGGAAAGAAGGTTACCACGTCCCTGTCATCGCTCTCTTTTATATTGTTCTTTGCGGGATTAAGAAGCCAGCCGCTTTTCGCGTTCCTTATAAACAGCGTATTCCCGCTGGATCATTTGATCTGTTATTTCATGGGCAAATGGGCCGACAGCTACGGAGACAGCCTGTATCATTCGATCACGAACCTTGCTGAAATAGAATCGCTCATGTGCGCTTCTCAGATATCATTTGTCAGCGCAGTTAATTCCTTCCCGGAAGTGGAGAGCAGCGATTCTCCCGATAAGAACGCTTATTTTGATGGTAAGGATATTACGCATCCGCTGCTTTCGTCTGATACGGCCGTAAGCAACTCTGTTACCATCAGATCCGATATAGCTTTGATCACCGGTTCGAACATGTCAGGTAAGACAACTCTTATCAGAACGGTAGGTGTATGTTCCATCCTGGCTTATATGGGCTCAAAGGTTCCGTGCAGTTCATTGTCTCTCGGAAGGATGAGGATAATGTCTTCCATGAGGATAACCGATAATTTAGGCGAGGATATGAGTACTTTTAAGGCAGAACTCGTAAGAATATCCGAGATAATCAAGTGCGCAAAACAAGATGACTGCGCGCTTTTGTTCCTGATCGATGAGATCTTCAGGGGAACGAATTCAGATGACCGTACAGAGGGTGCGCTCATAGTCTTAAAGAACCTTTCCAAGCCTGAAATCTGTGGCTTTATGACGACTCATGATTACGCCATGATCGATAAAACAGTTGACACATTTAAGAATATCTGTTATTACCATTTCTCCGAAACTTATACCGATTCGGGAATTACATTTGATTACAGACTGGCAGACGGAATAAGCAGGGAATCGAACGCAAGGTATCTGATGAGGTTGGTCGGAATAGAATAAATCAATAATTTAATCAAATTACATTAATAATTCTAGGTTTTTGTTGATTATTTTGACTAAACGTATTAAATTGTTTAATGTGAGGATGTTTTGGAAGGTGCTATATGTTTGAACAGTTAAATGGTTATAAATCCATTTTCTTAGACTATTCCGTATTATTGGAGTACGCGGATAATCCTGTCTTTGACGAGTTTCTGCAAGTAGTCGATACCGGAATTGATCTTTATGTGGATAAATCTTTCAAGGCTCTCCATTATTGCATTCTGCATATAAAGGACCCTAAGGACAGGGCAGCAGCTGCTGCAATGAAGAAGATCTGCTCAGTCCTTCTCTCACAGAACAGACTCCATCTCATCCGTGAGCTTGAGATCGACAAGGTAGCCCTCAATATCAATGAGATAGCTGACGGCTGCTGCGTACTTGCTACCAGAAATTCCATCTTTATCAAGAGACTCTATGAGAAGAGACCGTTTATCGCTTGCGATATTGCTATCCTTGCTCAGGGCGTTCTTAATGTCTTCGATTCTTTGGATTCACTGATGTTCTCGTTCCCTCAGCAGGAACCGAGCCGTCTTGCATATAACAGTTCATATATCGAATCTTTCGGCAGTGCGAGCATCTCTGATGTCGTTAATACCGAGAAAGATGACAGATATGAGCTTGTTAAGCGTTTGAGCGGCGGTGCGGAAGGTATGGTCTTTACGACCAATGTTCCCGGATACATTGCCAAGATCTATCACAAGGGTATCATCACACCTCTGCGCTGGGCAAAGCTTAAGAAGCTTACAGAGCTTAAGATAACCGGTCATGGTTTCTGTATTCCTAAGGATCTGGTATTCTTCCGTAATTCACCGGTCGGCTATACCATGACTCTCGGCAAGGGAACAACGCTCGGTACAGTATTTGACGGACCTGACGCTATCCTTGAGGCTTTCCCTGAGTGGACAAGGCTCGATATCGTCAATGTTCTGCTCAAACTCATCGAGAAATATCTCTATCTGCACATGCATGACGTCATTGCAGGTGATATCCAGCTCAAGAATGCGCTGATCGATACCAATGGTGATGTTTATCTCATCGATATGGACAGCGTTCAGATCGGTAACCTTCCTTGCCCTGTAGGAACAGAGGAATTTACCGATACAAGACTCTGGGGAAAGGATTTCTCAAAGTTCTTAAGAGAGCTTCGTGACGAGGATTATTCCATCGCCATGCTCGTATTCTCCGTGCTTTTCTGCGGACTGCATCCGTATGCTACGCGTAACGGCGCCGAGACTTTGAGGGAAGAGATCCTTAACTATAATTTCCCTTACAATTTCGAGAATGAGCCTGAGTTCATTCCTGTAGGCGGTTATGACCATATCTGGGAGTACCTTCCTGACAGAATGCGTAAAATGCTTTTCGAGACCTTCAAGAACGGCTGGTGCTACGATACTCTTGAATGGCTCGATGCGGTCGTTAAGTATAAAGAAGAACTCGAGAATTACGTATATGATGATCCCGAAGCCTATAAGGTTTTCCCGAAGGAGAACTATAAACAGGCTTCCGTTAATGTTGAAGAGGCAAGAGAGGCTCTGAAGAATAAGACTGCTCATAAAGCTTCTGCTCCTTCTCATACACCTGCTCCGGTTGCGGCTCCTGCTGCGAACAAGCCGATCGAACCTGCTGTCGTTGATGACAAGCCCGTCTTTGCCAAGCCTGCCGAGAATTCCGTTCCCGAGAATTCACCGTTTGCCGCGAAGAACAGGTTCGCCAATGTTCCGACGGGAAAATATATTCCTAAGGACCAGCTTGCTTCGCAGGACGAAATCGCAAAAAAGAAAAAGTTCTTTGGATTGTTCTGATTAATCTTTTTCTTTTGTTATATAATATCTCTTGAAGAGATGTTATTTGCGGAGGTTAATTATGGGTGAAGTTTTCAGTTCGTCTGATTTCGGTACAAGCACGAAAAGACGACTTCCTATTTGTTTTGCTCTTGACACGTCCGGTTCAATGATGGGCAACCCTATTAAGCAGCTTAATATGGGCCTTCAGAACTTCCTGGCATCGATCAAGAACAATGATGATACGCGTAATTCCACTGATATCGCCATCATCACATTCGGATCCAAAGTCGAGATCGTTATGCCTTTTGGTAAGATCGCTAAAGACAAGGGAATTCCTGAGATCTCAGCTTCTACGACGCTTACTCCTATCGGCGAGGGTATCCTTACTGCTTTGGAGCTTCTTAACGCGCGTAAAGAAGGCTACAAGCAGATGGGTATCAAGTACTATCAGCCCTGGCTCGTAGTAATCACTGACGGTGCTCCTCAGGGTCCGAATGCAATGCAGAACATGGAACTTGCAATCAAGGCATGCAACGAGCTTGAGGCAAACGATAAGCTTGTTGTATTCAACATTGGTGTAGGTTCCGGCGTTGATTTCGATATCTTAAAGCGTCTTTCTGTAAAGAGGGAAGAGCCTATCTCGGTCAATTCGGCTGATTTTGCAAAGCTGTTCGAATTCCTCGGTTCTTCTTCTTCGTCTATCGTTTCATCGGGAATGAGTGATGACGCACTTTATCACATCAATACATCACCTACGGGTAACGCTGTTGACGTTGATGATTTCATGAAGTTCCTGAATGAGGATAACGACTAATGTATTCAGGCATCACAGTCGGCTGTGTAACGATAATCGGAAATAAGCATATCAGCAGGCAGGTGCCTTGCGAGGATGCTTCTTTCGCAATGCAGAAGAACGGCGTTTCCGTCGTCTGTATCGCAGACGGAGCAGGCGGAAAGAAATATACCCATGCCCGTTTCGGATCTGCATGTGCTGTAGAGACTATTTCCAATATACTTGCCGATCATTTTGATGCCCTGTACAGCGAGAACCGCGAAGCAGCCGTAAGATCTTATCTCATGGCCAAGATCAGGATTGCTTTTGCCGACATTATTGCCGAGAAGGAGCTTGATACTCTTGATCAGCTGTCCTGCACGCTCCTGTTTGTTGCAGTCAAAGACAGACGTATGATAATCGGTCACCTCGGAGACGGACTTGTAGTAAGGATTTCTCCTTCGGGTCTTTCCCCGTTTTCGATGCCTCAGAATGAGAAGGACGGTACGACGTTCTTCATTACGGCCGGGCATGCAGCCGATTACATGAGGTTTATCAAGACGACAGTTGATGACTGCCATGCCGTTGCTCTCATGACTGACGGTGTTCAGGATAATGTTTACGATGAAGATGCGGGACTTGTTAAGCCTGTTGTCGCCAAGATGGCCGAGACTTTCAAAGACGGCCGTGAGAAAGGCGAAGCAGCGATCAAGGAGATACTTGAGAAGTATATAGTCGGTTCGTCCAACGTAAGCGATGATTCCTCGTTCGGTGTTCTTTTGTTTGAGGGGACAAATGCGCCGGATGCTTCATCTCTTGAGAGCAGTGCCGATAAATTTGGTACATCTGAAGAGAACTTCAAGACTGTTGCTCAGTCTATCAAGCAGGATCTTATGAAGGCATCTGAGATAATCAGCAATGCCGCTTCGAAGAACGAAGAAAAGACAGAAACCGAAAACCAGGAAACAAGAACCGAAACAGAAACCGAAAACCAGGAAACACAAAAAGAAGAAGTACCGGCAGCTGCACAAGAGCCTAAAAAGACCAATTTACCGGCTTTGATACTCGGAATTGCATGTGCGATCGAGCTTATAATCATCGTAGTGCTGGTATTCAGAGGTATGTTATGAGTGACGAGAAAAAGTATGAGATCCTTCCCGGCGTAGAACTGCCCGATATGAAATCCATAAATGAGGCTGCCTCGGATTTCAGCGTTTCAGGCGTTAATGATATCAAGATCAAGAGCCCTCAACCTATTTATACACCTTCGGGTGAAGCTGCCGATGCGGCTACTGCTGCCGAGCTTGCAGCTTTGCAGTCTCTGGGTGATGAGGTTGCCGCAAATGAGGCACGTGCTGCTGCTGAGAGCAGGGCGCGTATGGATGCGATCATGGCTACAGCCGTCAAGCAGCCTGAATCTATTGTCGATCTTCTGAACTACAACAGGGACAAGGTCTCTGAAGAAGTCATCAAGCAGAAAGAAGAAGAGATGAGGAAGGCTCAAGAACTTAAGGATGCTCTGGCACAGAAAGAGCGCGAAAGGGAAGAGAGAAGACAGATGCAGCAGCGTCTGCTCGAAGAAGCCCGTGAGCGTGCTGCTGCCGTCAGGGAAGCTGAGAAGCGCGGCATTAAGCCTGATGAGTCTCTTATTGATAAACAGAAGACTGATGACGTGGAGGAAAAGAAAACTGAAGCAGCACCTGAACAGCCTGCTAAAGAAGCAGCTAAGGAAGCTGTTAAAGAGGCTGAGAAACAGCCCGAGAATAAGCCTGAGGATATGCCTGCAGAAGCAGCTCCTGAGGCTAAGAAACCTGAACAGCAGCAGAAGAAAGCACCAGAAGCTCCTGTTAAGAAGACTCCGCTTGCTCCGCAGGAACCTGTAAAGCCTTCTATTGCTACTGCAGAAGAGACTTTAAACACTTTCAGCGAATTTCTTGACGAAGATAAATAATTACTCGATTTTAAGTGTTGACTATTCCTTAAGGTGTGTTAAAATAACTTGCGTTGCGCTAACGCACCTCTAGCTCAGATGGTAGAGCAACTGACTCGTAATCAGTGGGCCCAGGGTTCGAGTCCCTGGAGGTGCACCAACAAGAACCGTGAGCAA
>JAEEGJ010018815.1_pt1 | contig 15346 bp, 11 predicted proteins | sample 8958761 | NCBI WGS metagenome assembly JAEEGJ01 (sample SAMN16246546, study PRJNA631951) | gut metagenome | biome: gut microbiome; feature: rumen; material: RS-attached | host: Bos | place: Iran: Karaj | collected 2018-10 | reverse complement strand
TTTTTATCTTATGACGTAGTCAAAAAATTCGGTGTTTTCCGCTCCGAGCGCGCGGACGGCGGCGTCGGTGGCGCGGCGGTCGGCCTCGTCGTTGTAGCCGGGGATGAGCGGGATGCGCACACGCACGCGCTCCGGCCCGACGAGGGATATGAGCAGCGCGAGGTTGTCCAGCGCCGGGGCGGCCTCCCCGCCGGTATAGGCGCGGTATATCTCCGCGTCCGCGGTCTTTATATCGACGATGAAAAAATCGACGCACTCCGCAGCCGCGCGCACGCTTTCCGGCGGGACGCTGAGTGCCGTTTCGGCGTATATGCGCCAGTCCGGGCCGCAGAGGGAACGAAACCGCGCGATGAACGGGACGTGCAGCAGCGATTCCCCGCCGCCGAAGGTCACGCCTCCGCCCGTCGCGCGAAAGTAAAGGTCGTCTATCTTCAGTCTGTCATATAGCTCCTGCGCGGAGACCTGCTCGGCCCCGCGGGTCAGGACGTCCTTATTCAGGCAGTAGCGGCAGGAAAGCGGGCAGCCCGCTCCCGCGACGAGCGTCGTGACGCCGTCGCCGTCGGTCTCCATGCGCAGGCGGTCTATGACCAGCAGCGGATAGAGCGGCTCCGCCATCTCAGCCCTCCGCGCCGTCTTCTGCCTTCGGCACGACGGGGGTCGGGGTCTCGGGGATGCGCGCGTCCGGCTCGCGGCCGATTATCTCGCCGAATTCGTCGACGGCGGGCTCGCCCTCGAGCTCGAAATACCCGTCGTCGGGCACGGCCACGTCGCCCTCGAGCTCGAACCATTCGTCGTCGGGCGGGAGCGCCGTCTCGCCCTCCAGAGCGTCGGGAACGTAGGCGACGTCGCCGTCGAGGATGACGGGCTCGTCGGTCGGCTCGGGGTCGGGCGTGACCATGGGGACGTCGCCCTCGAGCTCGCCGCCGGGCTTGAGGATTATCTCCGGCAGGCGGCAGGCGGACATCGTGGCCGTCACGCCGAGCGCCAGCGCCGCGACGGTTACCCTCTTGCCGAGGGCGCGCCGGCGCGCGAGGGCGCTTTCAAGATAGCGCAGCTCGGCCTCGCATTTGGGGCAGGTGCCGCGGCAGGAGCCCTTGTGCTCGCACTCTCTGGTGACGAGCTCTATGTCGTTTTCCTCCGCGATGCGTCTGCGGATGTCGCGCAGGATCTTGCACTTGTCTTTTCCGGTCATGCTTATCGCCTCCGAGCATATGACGCGCGCCGCGCGGCGTTTGTTCCGCTTTTATTTCGCAAGCTCGCGGCCGAGGACGTAGCCGAAGGTCAGGCACGCGCCGTAATTCTGGCCGGGGATGCGGAAATTGTAGTAGTTGGCGTACATGTCGCCGACCATGGAGCCGACGCAGTAGAGGCCGGGTATCGGCTCGTCGTCCGCGTCGCAGACGCGCAGGCGCGGATCCGTGCGCGGCCCGCCGAGGACTGTGAAGAAGCGTATGTCGCTGAGCTCGCCGCCGTAAAACGGGGCCTCGCGTATCTCCTGCAGATACTCCGGGGACTTGTGGAAATCCGGGTCCTTCCCGGCGCGGCAGAGGGCGTTGTAATGCTCTACCGTCTCTATCGTCGATGCCGGCAGGCCGAGCTTTTCGATGAGCTCGGGGAGCGTGCCGGCCTTGACCATCTTCCCCTGCGCGACCTGATCCTCCCACTTGGCGAGGACGTTTTCCGGCGTGTCGTCCGGGCCGTCGCGCTGCCCGCCGTGGGCGCGCCAGCGGATGTCGCGGGCGTAGTTTGCTCCCCAGAGGGCGAAGGCGCGGCCCTTCGGCTCGCGCATGGTCGTCAGCGCCGTGTACGCGCCGTTCATATCCTCGTTGCAGTAGCGCTCGCCGCGGATATTGACGCGCAGTCCGCGGTGGGAGCCGTAGGGCAGGTTCGAGCCGAGGCGGCTGCCCTGGATCATCGCGGCCGCGGGCCACGTGCGCTGCCACGCCGCGCCCGCCCAGAGGGCCATCTTGTGCCCCTCGCCGCGGTAGAGCCCGCCGCCGGTATTGAAGCCTATGTCGTAGTCCGAGCCGTCGGCCGTGAAGTTCGGGGCCCACTGCGGGCAGTAGGCGCGCATCATCTCGGGATCCGCCGAGAAGTCGCCCGTCGCGAGGACGACGGCGCGCGAGGCCTCCGCGCGGACGAAGCCCTCGGAGGTCTCCGCGAGCACGGCCGTGACGCGGCCGTCCCTCTTTTCGAGCTGCCTTGCGGGAGCCGAGCGCAGGACGCGGCCGCCGAGGCGGAGGAATTCCTCCTCCAGCGCCTTGACCGCGAGAGTTATCCCCACGCCGGCGCGGGTGACGCCTTTTCCGACGAAGGCGTGCGTGCAGGGCGGCATCCATGTCGGGCTCTCGCGGTCGCCGCGGTTGCCGTCCTCGAGGACGACGTCGAGCCCCGCGGCGCGCAGGATGTCCGTCAGCCAGTCCATGGCCTCCTCGCTGCGGTTGAGCAGCGTGTACCATTTGCGCTGGTCGGGCAGGAAGGACGCGCCCTCGAGCTCCTGCAGCCAGAAGCGGTCGAGATCCTCGCGCTCGAAGCCGTGCTCTGCGAGCACCTTGCTGTACGCCGCGAAGACGGAGCCGCCGCGCCCGACGGGGCCGCGGCTGGCCGTCACGATGAGGACGTCGAGGCCGGCCTGCCTCGCGCTGAGCGCGCAGCAGAGGCCAGAGAGCCCCTCGCCGACGACGACGGCCTCGGCGCTTTCAGTGCGTATTATTTTATCCTCCGGCACCGGAGGGGGAGGTGTCAGAAAGCTCATGGCGTTACCTCTCAATGCGTTTTATACCAATCCCGGGCGTAGCCGAGATAGAAGTCCCGTATCATCTGATTTTTGCGGACGACGTTCGGGTCGTCGGCCTTGCCGGAGACGCGGGCGGAGAAGATGAAGCCGCCCTCCGGGGCGAGCGTATCGACATAGTTTTTAAGCTCCGCGAGCATGACCTCGTCGTCCGTCTCGGGGAAGCTGACGGGGCCCTGACTGTCCCACCCGCCGCAGATCATCAGGCGGCGGCCCCAGGTCTTCTTGATGCTGGGGAGGTCGTTGGAGGGCTGGGCGGGGTTCCATGCGCAGACGCCGAAATCCATCCACTCGGGGATGAAGAGCTCGCATTTGCCGCAGTCGTGCTTTTCGATGAAGGCGCCGCCGTTGAGCGCCGTCTCGGCTATGCGGCGGTGGAAGGGCTCGACGAGCTCGCGGTACGTCTCCAGGGAAATGAAGGGCGCGCGGGCGGTCGCCGTGTCGTCGGGGATGCATATAGACTCCGGCTTATAGTATTTGAGTATGTTCTTGAGGACGTTTTCCGAGAACGTGCAGATATAGTCGAAGAGCGCGTAGCACTCCTCCGGCTCCTCCATCATGGCGCAGAGGCCCTCCTCGAAGCCCATGAAGTCGCAAAGGCGCTGGAATATCTTGCCGAAGTAGAATATCGTCCCGTGGGTCGAGCGGTCTATCTTCTCAAGGTCCTTCTTCGCGAGCTGCTCCCAGTCTATCCCCGTCAGGTCGGGCGCCTTTATAAAGTCGCGCCACTTCGTTATGTCGTGCAGGACGTATCTGCCAGGTATGGGTATGGGCGCGCCGCCGAAGATATCCACCTTCCCGTCGTACTCGACGCCGAACTCGTCCTTATGGTATCCCGGCGCCTTGACGTCGACGAACGCGGAGCATTTGAACTCCGTGAAGTTCGTATTGGGCAGGTATTCGGGCATCTCGCCCCGATGCATGCGAAGCAGGTTTTCCTTTTCAGTCAGCATTTGCGTCATCTCCGGTCTTTTCTTCCAAATCGGGCATCCCGAGGGCCGTTTCGAGGATGAGCGTCGCCGCGACGGCGTCTATGCGGGACTTGCGCTTTTTCCCGGAAATGCCGCCCGCCGCCATTATGGAGTGCGCGGCGACGGTCGTCAGCCGCTCGTCTATCATGCGTATTTTCATGCCGCGCCCGCGCAGCAGCTCCGCCATGGCCTCGGAGCGCTCGGCGCGAGGCCCGCGCGAGCCGTCCATATTCAGCGGCAGTCCCAGCGCGGCGAGCTGCGCCCCGCGCGAAAAATAGAGCTCCGCGAGCTGCTTTGAGAGCCTGCCGGGCTCCCGCTCGACTATGACGAGCGTCTCGCCGGCTATCGTCCCCGTGAGGTCGGAAAAGGCGACGCCCGTCCGCGTGTCGCCGTAGTCTATCGCCATTACCTTCATCTGCGCCGCCTCCTTTTTGCGTATTATCCTACATATACACTTTAAGGCAATATCAGGTCGTTGTCAATCCGCTGTTGAAGTGGTATTATCTTGTCGAGGTGAGAGGCATGATCAAAAGACGGCTCATATGGCTCGCCGCGGCTGCCGCGCTCATCGGGGCGTTCTTCGCGCTCCGCAGGTCCCGCGCGGTCATGAACGCGGTAAACGACGCCGCGCTGAAGGTAAAGCGCGCGCTGGCCGCCGCCTGCTCCCCGGTGCGCTTTTCCGTCGGGGAGGCGCTGATCGTCCTCGCGGTCACCGCGGCGCTCGTCTTCATCGTATGCGCCGTTATCGCCGTTATAAAAAACAGGGGCTCGCGCCTGAAGGCCCTCGCCCGGCGCGCCCTGCTGGCGGCCGACGTCGTGCTGACCGTCTTCGTCATAATAAACTTCACCCTCGGCGCGTCGTATTACGCGGACGGCTTTTCCGAGCGCGAGGGCATAACGCCCCGCGGCGCGACCGTTGCGGAGCTGCGGGACCTGACGGAGGAGTTCACCTACATACTCAACGACAAGGCCGGCGGCGTCCCGCGCGGCGATGACGGGCAGATGCTCATGTCCGCCGACGAGATAATAGACCGCGCCGCGGGCGTCTACGCCGAGGCCGAGAAGGAGTTCCCCTCCCTCGCGGGGCCGGAGCGGCGCGCGAAGAAGATAACGTTCTCCCGAATAATGAGCCTTCTCGGCTATACGGGCGTCTACATGCCCTATACGGGCGAGGCCAACGTCAACGTCGACTTCCCGGCGGCCTACCTGCCCGACACCGTCGCCCACGAGCTCGCGCACCAGCGCGGCGTCGCCTCCGAGGATGAGGCCAACTTCGCCGCCATAGTCGCGGGGCTGACCTGCGGCGACCCGGTCTATGAATATTCCGCCGCGCTCAGCGCCTGGTCCGAGCTGGGCATCGCGCTCTGCGGGTACGACCGCGAGGCCTACTTCGAGCTCTACGCGACGCTCGATCCCGGCGTGCAGGCGGATATCGTCGCCTCCAACGAATACTGGGCTCAGTTCCAGGGCCCCGTGCGCGAGGCGAGCGACCGCGTCTACGACGCCTTTCTCAAGAGCTACGGCGAATCCAACGGCATCAAGACCTACAACATGGTCGTCGGCCTCCTGCTGGCGTATTACGGATAACGCGGCGCGTGTGCGGCAAAGCCCTGACCGTGGAAAACGGTCGAATACGGCCGGAATAGAATGTAGGGGGAGGGGCTTGCCCCTCCCGTCGTCTGCGGCGCGGGAGGTCCACGGGAGGGGCAAGCCCCTCCCCTACAGCGCGGATCGACGGCTTCGCCGCAAAGGATCGGATCGCGCCTTCACGACGCGGACGTCGATTCACCGGACGCCGATGCGTCCGCGCGGCAAACGGCGCGCAGCCCGAATAATACGGATAAAAAACTTCTTGCAATTTGAAGATTTATATGGTATTGTTAATTTCCGCACGGCAAGAACGCCGCGCGCATCAAGCTCCGGGAGGTGAGTCATTTGCCCAATATCAAGTCCGCCGAGAAGCGCGTCGAGCTCAGCAAGGCTCAGAACGCCGCCAACAAGGCCAAGAGGTCCGCTCTTCGTACCAGTCTCAAGAAGTTTGACGCCGCCGTCGCCGCCGGCGATAAGGAGGCCGCTTCCGCCTGCTACGCCGAGGCCGTCAGCAAGGTCGACAAGGCCGCCGGTCAGAACCTTATCCACAAGAACAACGCCGCGCGCAAAAAGAGCTCCCTCACGAGAGCGCTCAACGGCATGAACTGAACAAACACGGCAAGCTGAAGCGCTTGCCGTTTTGTTTTATGCGGCTGCTTTTCCCCCTCCTTTGCCGGCGGGCAATATCGGGCCGATGAAGGCGTCGGTCCCTGTGCGGACTGCGCCGCTCTTCCAATGCCCCGTGAAAACTCAAAGCCCCCGGACGCTCGTCCGGGGGCCTTGCTTTTATATTCACTTCGCGCCCGCGGGAAGCGCGTAGGGCATCCGCGCCGAGCGCCGCCGGCGGCGGCAATGCCCCTCATCAGTCAGCCGTTCGGCTGACAGCTTCCCCCAAGGGGGAAGCCGTTGGCTTGCTCCGCCTCTCACGGGAAGCGCGTAGGGCGCGATGCCCTCATCGCGCCGCCGTTACCCTCGTCTTTGCTTTTTATCTCGCTATCTTCGCGCCGCACTTTCCGCAGAACACGCCTGCGCCCTCGACGGGCGCGCCGCACTCGGAGCAGAATTTCGGAGCCGGCGCGGGCTGCGGAGCCGGAGCGGGCTGAGGGGCGGGAGCAGGCTGCGGAGCCGGAGCGACGTACTGCGGAGCCGCGTACTGCTGCGGAGCGGGAGCGGGAGTCGCGTACTGCGGGTACTGCGGGGCGTAATAGCCCGGAGCGGCCGCGCGCGGCCTGCGGCAGAGGTCGATCGCGCCGAGCAGGTTCTTGAGGATATAGAAAACGTCGGAGATGAAGAAAAGGCTGTACGCCAGCAGGAACGACCAGCCCCCCTGACGGAGGAACGCGAAAGCGTCGCTCAGAAGGCCGGAGCCGTTGACGATGCTCAGGAGGTTCCACCTGCCGATATACACCGCGAAGCCTCCTCTGACGATGACGTTGAAGATGAAAAGAAGAATGACAAAGATGACCTGAAGGCCGAGGAAGATGAACGCGATGATCGCGAGCGCCTTCTTCGCCTTCGGGGACTTGCGCCCGATGATGACGAAAACGGGGATGATGAACGCGACGATGATGCTCGGTATCATGAGCAGAAGCGAGGAAAGGAAAGGACGGAACGGGGCCCTGAAAGCCGCGAAGTACAGGACCGCAAGACCGAGTATCTCGACTGCGACGGCGATTATCGCAAAGATGAGGGAAACGTTTGCTCTTTTCTGCATGGCGTAAAGCCTCCCTTTATTATTTGAGCAAATTATAATCCCGGCGGCGAAAAATGTCAAAATCAAGTTGCGGCTCCGGGAGCCGCCCGGCGCGGCAGCACTCCCGTCCGGCCGCCGCAGCGTGAAAAACGCCCCTCCGAATGGAGAGGCGTTTTAAGCTATACCGCCGTTATATCTCGACAGTGCCCTCGTAGCACTTGACGGCGCTGCCCGTCAGGTAGACGCGGCCGCCCTCGTAGCGGATGATGAGGTCGCCGCCGCGGAGCTTGACGGTTATGTCCTCGCCGCGGGCGCAGCGCCCCGTCTCAATGGCGCAGACCGCCGCCGCGCAGGCGCCGGAGCCGCAGGCCATCGTCTCGCCGTTGCCGCGCTCCCAGGCGCGCATCATGAGGGTCGTCTCGTCGAGCACCTGCACGAACTCGGTGTTCACGCGCTCGGGGAATATCTTATCGTTCTCAAAGCCGGGGCCTATGGCCTCGAGGTCGAGCGCGTCGACGTCCTCGACGAAGACGACGCAGTGCGGGTTGCCGACGGAGAGGCAGGATATGGTGTGCTTGCCGCCCGCGACCTCGATCTCACGGTCGAGCACGCGCTCGCCCTCGAGCAGGACGGGGACGTTGTGCGGGCGGAAGTCCGCCTTGCCCATGTCGACGGTGACGGTGCTGACGAGGCCGTTCTGCGTATAGACGCGCATGCTGACGACGCCCGCGGGAGTCTCTATCTCCATGGAGCGCTTGGTCACGATGCCGTTGTCATAGAGGTACTTGCCGACGCAGCGCAGCGCGTTGCCGCCTATGCCGCCGTTGGTGCCGTCCATGTTGTATATGCTGACCTTCGCGTCCGCGACGCGGGAGGGCTGGACGAGCACGACGCCGTCGCCGCCGATGCCGAGGTGGCGGTCGGAGAGGCGTATGGAGAGCGATTCGGGGCTCTCGATGTTCTCCGTCAGGCAGTTGAAGTAGATATAGTCGTTGCCGCAGGTCTGCATCTTGGTAAAGTCGCGGCGGACGCGGGCCTTGCGCATATGGTTGATGTCCACGAGCTCGACGCTCTCGAGCGAGTAGCGCCCGCGCAGGCAGTCCGCGACGGCGGAGGCCGTATCGAGGCTCGTCAGGCAGGGGATGCTGCGCTCGACGGCCTTGCGGCGTATCTTGACGCTGTCGCGGGTCGGCAGGCGGCCCTTGGTCGAGGTGGAGATGACGTAGTCGACCTTGCCGGACTCGATGAGGGTGATGCCGTCGAGCTCGTAGGGGTCGTCCTCCTTATGGAGCTTGCCGACGGTGACCGCGTCGATGCGGACGCGGCGCAGCGCGGCGGCCGTGCCCTCGGTGGCGTAGATCGTGAAGCCGAGCTCGGCGAACTTTCTCGCGATGAGGACGGCCTCGGCCTTGTCCCTGTCCTTGACGGTGATGAAGACGCCGCCGGAGCGGCCCAGCTTGTACCCGGCCGCACGCAGGCCCTTGTAGAGCGCCTCCTCTATCGTCGCCGCGAGGCCGAGCACCTCGCCCGTGGATTTCATCTCCGGCCCGAGCTGGTTATCGAGGTTGGCGAGCTTTTCAAACGAGAAGACGGGGACCTTGACCGCGACGTAGGCGGGCTTGGGATAGAGCCCCGTCCCGTAGCCCATGTCGGCGAGCTTTTCGCCCAGCATGGCGCGGGTCGCGAGGTCGACCATGGGAAGGCCCGTGACCTTGCTTATATAGGGGACGGTGCGCGAGGAGCGGGGGTTGACCTCGATGACGTAGAGCTTGCCGTCCTTGATGAGATACTGGATGTTGATGAGCCCGCGCGTATCGAGGCCGAGGGCGAGCTTGCGCGTGCTGGTGACTATCGTCTCGCGCATGTCGTCGTCTATGTTCCACGAGGGGTAGACGGCGATGCTGTCGCCGGAGTGGATGCCGGCGCGCTCTATATGCTCCATGATGCCGGGGATGAGGATATCGTCCCCGTCGCATATGGCGTCGACCTCGAGCTCCGTGCCCATGAGATACTTGTCTATGAGGACGGGGTTTTCGATGTTCTGCTCGAGGATGATGCCCATGTATTCGCGTATGTCCTCCGAGCCGAAGGCGATGATCATGTTCTGCCCGCCGAGGACGTAGCTCGGGCGCATGAGGACGGGGTAGCCGACCTTCTCGGCGGCCTCCAGCGCCTCGGCCTCGGTCATGACGGTGAGGCCGGCGGGGCGCTCGATATTGAGCCCCTCGAGCAGCGCGTCGAAGCGGGCGCGGTCCTCGGCGGCGTCGATGCTGTCCGCGCTCGTGCCGAGGATGCGGACTCCCGCCTCGTCGAGGAAGTGGGTCAGCTTTATGGCTGTCTGCCCGCCGAAGGCGACGACGACGCCCCAGGGCTTCTCGACGGCGAGGATGCCGCTGACGTCCTCCGGGGTGAGCGGCTCGAAATAGAGCCTGTCCGCCGTGTCGAAGTCGGTCGAGACTGTCTCGGGGTTGTTGTTGACGATGACGACGTCGAAGCCCGCCTGCTTGAGGGCCCAGACGCAGTGGACGCTCGCGTAGTCGAACTCTATGCCCTGCCCGATGCGGATGGGGCCGGAGCCGAAGACGATGACGGTCCGCTTGTCGGAATTTTTCTCCTTGATGAACTCCGTCGCCTCGCACTCCTCGTCGTAGGTCGAGTAGAAGTAGGGCGTCTCCGCGTCGAACTCGGCGGCGCAGGTATCGACCATCTTGTAGACGGGGCGCAGCGGGCGCGGTATCGCGCGGCCAGAGAGCTTTTCTATCAGCGCGTCGGGATAGCCGAGGCGCTTGGCGCGCAGATAGAGCGCGTCGTCGAAGCCTCCGGCGAGCTCCTCGTCCATGCGGGCGAGGATGCGCAGACGGTAAATGAACCAGCGGTCTATCCTCGTCGCGGCGTATATCTCGTCCACGTCGAAGCGGCGGCGCAGCGCCTCATAGACGGCGAAGATGCGCTCGTCGGTGGCGGTATTCAGCTTTTCGCGGAGCTCAGAGTCCGTCAGCTCCGCCATATGCGGGCTGAAGAAGCTGTTCCTGCCTATCTCCGCGCCGCGGACGGCCTTCATCATGGCGGCCTCGAAGCTCTCGCCTATGGCCATGACTTCGCCGGTCGCCTTCATCTGCGTGCCGAGCGTGCGGGAGGCGTAGACGAACTTGTCAAACGGCCACTTGGGGAACTTCACGACGACGTAGTCGATAGAAGGCTCGAAGCAGGCCGTCGTCTTGCCGGTGACGGCGTTTTTGATCTCGTCGAGCCTGTAGCCGACGGCGATCTTCGTCGCGACCTTGGCGATGGGATAGCCCGTCGCCTTGCTGGCGAGCGCCGAGGAGCGGGAGACGCGGGGGTTGACCTCGATGATCTTGTATTCGAAGCTGTCGGGATTGAGCGCGAACTGGACGTTGCACCCGCCCTGCACGCCGAGCGCGTCGACGATGTTCATGGCGGCGGTGCGCAGCATGCCGAACTCATTGGCCGAGAGCGTCACCGCGGGCGCGACGACGATGCTGTCGCCCGTGTGGACGCCGACGGGGTCGACGTTTTCCATGCTGCATATGGTTATGATATTGCCGGCGCCGTCGCGCATGACCTCGAACTCTATCTCTTTCCAGCCGGCGACGCTCTGCTCGACGAGCACCTGATGTATCGGCGAGGCGCGCAGGCCGTTTTCGCATATCTCATGGAGCTCCTCGCGCGTCCCGGCCATGCCGCCGCCCGTCCCTCCGAGGGTGAAGGCGGGGCGGATTATGAGCGGGAGGCCGACCTCGTCGGCGAAGGCCATGGCGCTCTCGACGTCGTTGACGACTGTCGAGGGGATGACGGGCTGGCCTATGGCCATCATCGTATCCTTGAACATCTGCCTGTCCTCGGCCTTGTCTATGGTCTCGGGGCTCGCGCCGAGCAGGCGGACGTGCATCTTATCGAGGAAGCCCTCCTTGGCCAGCTGCATCGAGAGGGTGAGGCCGTTTTGCCCGCCGAGCGTGCTCAGCAGGCTGTCGGGCCGCTCGCGCTCGATGATGCGGCGCAGGACGGGGAGGCTCAGCGGCTCGATGTATATCCTGTCGGCCATCGCGCCGTCGGTCATTATCGTCGCGGGGTTGGAGTTTACGAGCACGACCTCGAGCCCGTCCTCCTTGAGGGCGCGGCAGGCCTGCGTGCCCGCGTAGTCGAATTCGGCGGCCTGCCCGATGACGATCGGGCCGGAGCCGATGACCATGACTTTTTTTATTCCTCTGGCAAGCGGCATCTCAGCACACTCCCTTCAAAAACTCGTCGTAGATGAACGACATATCGTCCGGTCCTCCCGCCGTGGACGGGAAAAACTGCAGGCTCAGCGCGGGGATGTCCGTATATCTGAGGCCCTCTACGGTGTCGTCGTTGATGTTGACGAAGGCGACGCGCGCCCCGTCGAAAGCGCCCGCGACGGCCCAGCCGTGGTTCTGGGAGCTTATCCTGACCCTTCCCGTCGCCGTATCGCGCACGGGCTGGTTGCCGCCCCTGTGCCCGCAGGGCATGCGGTAGCACTCCCCGCCTGCGGCGAGGGCCATGATCTGGTGGCCGAGGCCGAAGCCGAGCAGCGGGATCTCCCTTTTGAGCAGCTCGCGAACGGTCTCTATCGCGGCCCCGTAGGCGTGGGGATCGCCGGGCCCTCCCGAGAGGACGACGGCGCCGGCCCCGTCGAGCAGGACGTCGGCGGGCGTATCCCAGCCCAGCGCGGCGACGCCGCAGCCGCGCTTATTGAGCTCGGCGACTATGTTTCCCGGCTCGCCGAAGTCGAGCATGGCGACGATGCGCTCCGATCCGCCCGGCGCGTCGAACATCTGCGGGGCGCGCGGAGCCGCGGGGACGAAGGCCTCGTGGGAGGCGAGGCGCGCCTTCTGCTCGGGCGTGAGGGTGCGCGATCTTGTAATAATGGCGTTCATCGGGCCCTTCGCGCGGATAAGACGGGTCAGCCGCCTCGTATCCACCCCGCAAAGCCCGGGAACGCCGTTTTTCGTCATATATTCGTCGATGGTGCCCTCGGAGCGGAAATTCGAAGGCTCCCCGCAAACGTCGCGGACGATGTACGCCGCGAGCGCGGGCTTTCCCGCCTCGGGGACGACGCCGTAATTGCCGGCGACGGGGAACGTCGAGCAGACGATCTGCCCGGAAAATCTCGCGTCGGACATCTCCTCGGGCCATCCGACGACGGTCGTCGAGAAGACGAGCTCCCCGAACGCGTCGACGGGAGCGCCGAAGGCCTGCCCCTTGAAAACGTCGCCGCTTTCACAGAAAAGGTATGCGTCCATAAAATCCTCCGATCCGCCGGGGGTCCGGCAGAAAAAGTCCATTTTGCACAGGTACTTGCCTAACTTGTTATTTTAATGCATTTCCGTCCGATTTTCAACTAAAACATGCGCTAAACTGCAAGTTTTTTGCCCGTATAATTCATTTGCGCACGTTTGCGCGCCCGCGCGCTGTTTGACAAACGAAACGCCCGGTTATATAATAAGTCGTCGGCGGGAGATGTCCCGCCGGCATCTTTGCATCGCACTTGCGGCAGTCCGCGCCGTTGCCTCCCCTGCGTAAGGGGATGTGCCGAACGGAGCGCTGCGGAAGGGTCGTTCCGCGCATCCGCGGGCCGCGCGTCCGCCAAAGGCTCCCTTTGCGAAAGGGAGCTGCCGCGGCAAAGCCGCGGCTGAGGGATCGGATCCGATCCCCCCTGTATTCCCCCCTTTTTCGCAGACGGGGGGCTCATTCCTGCAATCATCATCACAAAGGAGCGATATATATGCGTCAATTCAAAGCCGAATCCAAGAGACTGCTGGGGCTGATGATCGACTCGATCTACACCCACAAGGAGATATTCCTGCGCGAGATCATCTCGAACGCCTCGGACGCCATAGACAAGCTCGCCTACCGCGCGCTGACGGACGACAGCGTCGGCGTCGCCCGCTCCGACTTCGCGATAACCATCGAGGTCGACAAGGACGCGCGCACCATAACCGTCACCGACAACGGCATAGGCATGACCGCCGAGGAGCTCGACTCCAATCTCGGCGTCATCGCCCGCAGCGGGAGCGGCGAATACAAGGCCGCCGCCGAGGGCGAGGACGCGCCAGACATCATCGGCCAGTTCGGCGTCGGGTTCTACAGCGCCTTCATGGTGGCCGACAGCGTGACGGTCTATTCCCGCGCCTTCGGCGCGGACGGGGCCAATGTCTGGCAGTCGAAGGGCGCCGAGGGCTACACCGTCAAGCCCTGCGAGCGCGAGCAGGTCGGGACGAGCGTCGTCATGCACGTCAAGCCCGACACGGAGGACGAGAAGTATTCCGAGTTTCTCGAGACGTGGCGCCTGCGCGAGCTCATCAAGAAGTACAGCGACTACATCGCCTGGCCCATAAAGCTCGAGGGCGAGACGGTCAACAGCATGAAGCCCATCTGGCAGCGCGCCAAGAGCGAGGTCTCCGACGAGGACTGCGCGAAGTTCTATAAGGAAAAGTATTACGACACCGAGGACCCCGCCGCCGTCATCCGCGTCAGCGCCGAGGGCATCGTCAGCTACAAGGCCATGCTCTTCATCCCCTCCCGCGCGCCGTACAATTACTACATGCGCGACTATAAGGCCGGCCTCTCGCTCTACTCAAACGGCGTCATGATCATGGAAAAATGCACGGACCTGCTGCCGGAGTGCTTCCGCTTCGTGCAGGGCGTCGTCGACTCGGCGGACCTCTCGCTGAACATCTCGCGCGAGATGCTCCAGCACGACAGGCAGCTCCGCGCCATAGCCTCCAACCTCGAAAAGAAGGTCAAAAACGAGCTGGAAAAGATGATGAAGGACGACCGCGAGAAGTATGAAAAGTTCTTCGCCGCGTTCGGCCTCCAGCTCAAATACGGCGTCGTCAGCGGCTTCGGCGAGAAGCGCGAGCTGCTGCGCGATCTGCTGCTCTTCCCCTGCTCCGGGCACGACAGGCCCGTCTCCCTCGCGGAGTACGCCGCGGCCATGCCCGAGGGCCAGCCCTATATCTACTGGGCTCGCGGCGACAGCGCGGCTCTGCTCGAGCGCCTGCCGCAGGCCGAGCTCGTGCGCGACGCGGGCTACGAGGTGCTGTACCTGACCGAGGAAGTCGACGAATTCGTCGTCAACGCGCTCGGCGAGCAGGGCGGCAAGGAGCTCCGCAGCGTCACGGCCGACGATCTGGGCCTCCCCGCGAGGACGACGCAGGCCGAGAGCGAGAAGCGCGCCGAAGAGGCGAAGGACCTGCTCGACTTCGTAAAGGAGACGCTCGGCGGCGCCGTCGCCGAGGCGCGCCTGACGGACAAGCTCAAGAGCTGGCCCGCCTGCATCGCGGCCAAGGGCCCCATCAGCATCGAGATGGAGCGCTATTTCAACTCCCTGCCCGGCGCGGGCGAGAAGGTCAAGGCCGAGCGCGTGCTCGAGCTCAACCCGGAGCATCCCGTCTACGCGAAGCTGCGCGAGGCGTTTGAAACCGACCGCGACCGCGCCGACGCGATAGCCCACGCGCTCTATTTCGAGGCGCTCCTCGTCGCGGGCGTGCCTCTCGACGATCCCGCCGAACTCGCCGGCCTCATAAACGAACTGCTGGTCTGACGCGCACCCCCTCAAAGCCTTCCCCCTTGGGGGAAGGTGGCACGGCGCAGCCGTGACGGATGAGGGGCATCGCACAAGACTCCCAAACGGCTCCCTCCGGGGAGCCGTTTTTTGGAACTTTTTCCCCTTTTCTCGCGTCAAACGGGAAAGGAGATGTATGGTATGAAAAAACTGCTCTGCCTGCTTCTCGCGCTGGCGCTGTGCGCGGCGCTCCTGCCCTGCGCGCTCGCCTTCGTAGACGTCGCCCCCGGCGACTACTATTACGACGCGGTCGACTGGCTTTCCTCGCGCGAGATAACGACCGGCACCGGCGGAGACGCCTTCTCCCCCGACAAGACCTGCACCCGCGCCGAGACGGTGACGTTCCTTTGGCGCATCATGGGCGAGCCCGCGCCCGCCGCGTCCGACTGCGCCTTCACCGACGTCGACCCCGACGCATACTACTATAAGCCCGTCCTCTGGGCGGTCGAAAACGGGATAACCCGCGGCACCTCGGAGACGGCGTTCGAGCCCGGCGGCGAGGTCTCCCGCGCCATGGCCGTGACTTTCATTTACAGGACCCTCAAGCTGCAGGGCAAGGGCTACGGCGGCGACCCCTGGGCCTTCCGGCTCGACTTTACGGACGCCGACGACGTTCCCGGCTGGAGCTACGAGGCCTTCTGCTGGACGACCTCCAACGGCATCGTCCGCGGCGCGGACGGCGCGCTCCTCCC
>JAEEGJ010018814.1_pt1 | contig 15346 bp, 13 predicted proteins | sample 8958761 | NCBI WGS metagenome assembly JAEEGJ01 (sample SAMN16246546, study PRJNA631951) | gut metagenome | biome: gut microbiome; feature: rumen; material: RS-attached | host: Bos | place: Iran: Karaj | collected 2018-10 | reverse complement strand
ATTTTACAGGGAGGACTCTATGAAATACGGATTTTTCGATGATAACAATAAGGAATACGTTATCACCACTCCAAAGACTCCACTTCCATGGATTAATTACCTTGGATGTACAGATTTCTTTACATTAATTTCAAACACATGTGGTGGTTATACATTTTATAAGGATGCTAAGCTCCTTCGTATGACACGTTATCGTTACAATGACACTACTTTAGATACAAACGGTAAATACTTCTATATTAAGGATGGCGATACAATTTGGAATCCAGGTTGGCAGCCAACTAAGACAGAGCTTGATTCTTACGAATGCCGTCACGGTATTGGTTACAGCAAGTTTACTGGTGCTAAGAATGACATCGAGGCAGCTCTTGTAACTTTCGTTCCAATCGGCGATCCAGTTGAACTTACAAAGGTTACTCTTACAAATAAGGGCAATGCTAAAAAGGATATTCAGCTTTTCTCTTATGTAGAGTGGTGCTTATGGAATGCTGATGATGATATGAAAAACTATCAGCGTAACCTTTCTATCGGTGAAGTAGAGGTTGTTGATTCTACTATTTATCATAAGACAGAGTACAGAGAGCGTCGTAATCACTACGCAGTTTACTCAGTAAATGCAAAGATTGATGCTTTCGAGACTAGCCGCGATGAGTTCAGAGGCGCTTACAACGGTCCTGATAAGCCAGCAGCTGTTATTGCCGGAAAGCTTAACAGCACTATCGCTTCTGGATGGTATCCAATCGCTTCACATCAGCTTAATGTATCTCTCAACCCAGGCGAGTCAAAGACTTTTGTATTTGCTCTTGGTTATGTTGAGAATGCTGAGGATGACAAGTGGGAGAAGCCAGGCGTTATCAATAAGAAGAAGGCAGATGCTCTTCTTGCTAAGTATCAGACAACAGAAGATTTCGATAAGGCTTTTGATGGCCTTTGCAAATATTGGAATGAGCTTCTCAGCAAGTTCCACATTGCTTCTAAGGATGAGCATGTTAACCGTATGGTTAATATCTGGAACCAGTATCAGTGTATGGTAACATTCAACATGTCACGTTCTGCTTCTTACTATGAGACAGGTATCGGACGTGGTATGGGATTTAGAGATTCTTGTCAGGATCTTCTTGGATTTGTTCACCTTATTCCTGATAGAGCTCGCGAGCGTATCATCGATATTGCTTCTACTCAGTTCCAGGATGGTTCAGCTTACCACCAGTATCAGCCACTTACTAAGAAGGGTAATTCTGATATCGGTTCAGGCTTCAACGACGATCCACTTTGGTTAATCGCAGGTACATCTGCTTACATCCGTGAAACAGGCGACACATCAATTCTTGAGGAAATGGTTCCTTACGATAATGATATGTCAGTTGCAACAACACTTATGGAGCACTTAAAGCGCTCATTCAACTATATTGTAAATCACAAGGGTCCTCACGACCTTCCACTTATTGGTCGTGCTGACTGGAACGACTGTCTCAACCTTAACTGCTTCTCTGAGCATCCAGGTGAATCATTCCAGTGCTTTGGTCCTTCAGAAGGTCCTGTTGCTGAGTCAGTATTTATCGCTGGTATGTTTGTAAAATACGGCCGCGAGTACGCTGCACTTGCAAAGCTTATGGGTGATACAGCCGAGGAAGCAAGAGTTCTTGCAGAGGTTGACAAGATGATTGCTGCCATCGAAAAAGATGGTTGGGACGGCGAATGGTTCGTAAGAGCTTATGATGCTTACAGCCAGAAGGTTGGTTCTAAGGAATGTGAAGAGGGACAGATTTACATCGAGCCACAGGGTATGTGTGTAATGGCCGGTGTTGGTGTTGACGATGGCAACGCTAAGAAGGCCCTTGATTCAGTTAAGGAAAAGCTTGATACAAAGTACGGTGTTATGATTCTTCAGCCAGCTTACACAAGATATCATCTTGAGCTTGGCGAAATCACATCATATCCACCAGGATACAAGGAAAATGCTGGTATCTTCTGCCACAACAATCCATGGATTTCTATTGCAGAAACATGCATCGGTAGAGGTGACAGAGCATTTGAAGTTTACAAGAAGACATGTCCATCATACATCGAGGATATCTCAGAGATTCACAGAACTGAGCCTTATGTATACTCACAGATGGTTGCTGGCGCTGATGCAAAGTTCCATGGTGAGGCTAAGAACAGCTGGCTTACAGGTACAGCTGCATGGACATTTACAAATATCTCTCAGTACATTTTAGGTATCTATCCTACACTTGAGGGACTTTCAGTTAATCCATGTACTCCAGCAGAGTTCGGCGATTTCAATGTAACACGTGTTTATCGTGGCGTTACTTACAACATCGAAATCAAGAACCCTAACAAGGTACAAAAGGGCGTTGCGAGCTTGCTCGTAGACGGCAAAGAGATTCAAGGCAATATTATTCCATTCGACGGTAGCAAAGATACCGTGAATGTAATTGCAACTATGAGATAAGTTATTTTTCTCATAAAATATTTATTCTCCTTCGAAAGCAAAGGGCCAAGCCGCTGCGGTCCCTTTGCTTTTTTCTTTTAAATCTAATAAATTATTATCATGAAACGAACAATCCATTATGAAATCACAAGTGAATATGAGGGGTATTCCATTGAAAAATTCCTTAAAGCAAAGGGCTACTCTTCTGCCAATATAACTGCCATCAAAAAGATGCCCGAAAATGTAGTTATCGATGGTAAATGGGAACACCTAAATCGAAAGCTTACAGCTGGAGAAGCTTTGACTGTCAATATCACAGAAGAGGATTCCTCTAAACAAATCCCTGCTGTGAAGATGGAGCTTGATATTGTGTATGAGGATGAGGATATTATTGTGATAAACAAGCCAGCAGGACTTCCAATTCATCCTTCCTTAAATCACTATGAGGATTCCTTGGCGAACGGCTTGGCATATTATTATGAATCTCAGGGAAAGCCTTTTATTTTTAGATGTGTAAATAGATTAGATAACAATACTTCTGGCCTTACTGTTGTTGCAAAGCACCTAGTTGCTGCGGGAATTCTTTCCACCATGGTAAAAAACAGAGAGCTTAAAAGGGAATACCTAGCCATAGTGGAAGGCCATGTTGAGCCTTACCGCGGAACTATTGATGCTCCTATCGGTAGAGTTAATGATACTGGCATAATGAGGCAAGTAGATTTTGAAAAAGGAGAGCGCGCTGTAACTCACTATCAAGTAATACATGAAAAAAATGGGCACAGCCTAGTTTCTATTCATCTAGAAACAGGTCGTACCCATCAAATTCGTGTTCATTTTAAATATATAGGTCATCCTCTCGTTGGAGACCATTTGTATAATCCATCATCCAAGGCTATGAACAGACAAGCCTTACATTCTCACAGGCTAGAATTTAGACATCCAATAACTGGAGAAGCTATGGAGTTTGTGGCTGAGATTCCTATAGATATGAAACTGTTTTTAGAACTATAGAAATCCCCTCATCCGTCACCTCTCGGTGACACCTTCCCCCTAGGGGAAGGCTCATACTCTAGCTCATCTGGGTCTTAAGGTCTTCGTACTCACGGTTAATCTCAGCGATTGTTGCTGTGTCACCGCACTCCCCATCCGGATGATATATCTTGATAAGCTCCTTGTAACGCTTCTTTAAAGCCTTTTGTGTTGATACGCCAGAGAAGAACATCTCGCCCTGTACAACCGCGTCCTGGTCGCCGTAGGAATCCACAGAATTAGCCTGTACCTGGTCGTAGAACTTCTTTTTGCGTTCAAACTGCTGTTTATCGGCAGCAAGCTTTTGAGTCTCTCTAATGAGCATATCCCACTTTAACTCAAACTGCTTTTCCTGCCTCTCTAGGGTATGAATCCTTGCTTCAAATTCTCTTTTTTCTTTTAGCAAATCGTTCCATGCTTTTTCTAATTCCTTATGTCTATCCTCAAGTGCCTGCATGTCGATATTGCCCTGACATGTAAGATCTTTCGTCATTTTTCCTCTCCCGTATAGTATGCTATAGCATCTAGGTATTGTGGCAAAGCCCCAATTCTTAACTAAATTATACTATATATAGTAGACTCTGTAAAATGAATTGTAACTATTCAATTACTGGCTCTTGAAAACAACGCCGGTGTAAGGTGACAAGCTTAAATGTAAATTTCCACCTTCAATTTTTATATCGGTCGGCATGATTGAATATCCAACCTCATTTGTCATAATAATTCTTTCCATGGTGCCATTTAATGGCACTCCAGCAATCCAAACAGGCACATCCACCTGTATTTCATTGCCGTTAGAATTGATAAGAACTATTATTTGCTCATTGGCGGTAAATCTTCCGTAGCTGATGAATCCAAGACCACAATTCAAAAACCTGAAGGAGCCCTCTTTGATGGCTTTGCTTAGCTTGTGAATCATAATCATGTCTCTGGTATAATCCACCAAATCAAAGTTGCAGTTCCCCCATGGATATGTGCGTCTGCTGTCTGGATCAGTGAAGCCACATAGTCCAGCCTCATCTCCATAGTACAAGGTCGGAGCTCCAGGCCATGTAAGCTGTATCATCTCAGCCAATTTAAACACAGGGATACTAACTCCCTTTTCTGCGGCAGCCGCACCTTTTGTTGCTATACGTCCCACCACGTGATTGGTTCTTGTTAAAAATCTGGAATGGTCGTGATTGGATAGCTGATTCATGGCACAGTACAGGGAAGGGGTTTTTAGCCTGGCCATAAAGTGGAGCATGGTGTTTTTAAATCTTTCTCCATCTCCTATGGCGCCTGCCTGATACTCATCTGAGTGCTTTTCCATGCCTGTAAGGAAATATGTAAGCGGCTCCATAAACGCGTCGTAATTCATTATCGTATCCCACTGGTCTCCTGTAAGCCAGGCAGATGGGTTGCCGTAGTGCTCGGCCAGGATTACGGCGTTAGGGTTAGCCTCTTTTACAGCATTTCTAAAATCCCTCCAGAACTTGTGATTAAACTCCTCTGAGTGGCCCAAATCAGCCGCCACATCCAGTCGCCATCCGTCACAGTTAAAAGGCTCGCTGACCCATTTTTTGCCAATATTTAATATATACTGGCACAGCTCTGGGGAATCTTCATAATTAAGCTTTGGCAGGGTGTCATGGCTCCACCAGCCGTCGTAGCTGGTATTATCTGGCCAAGAGTCCTCATAGAACTTAAAGAAGTTGTGGTAAGGACTATCCTTGCTCTCAAAAGCTCCTGGCGCATAGCCTTCTTCCTTTGAGTAAATCTTCTCACGGTTAAGCCATTTATTGAAGGAACCACAGTGATTGAATACTCCGTCAATAATAATTCTGATGCCTTTTTGGTGAGCCTCGTTTACAAAATCAGCAAAAAACTGGTTGCTTGCCTCTAGATTCTCTTTGTTTGTAACTCTAAGCTTATACTTGGTGGCATTGGCATTGTTTGTATCTCCGTTCTTCAAGCATTTGCCGCCGTCATTTTTTATAATTGTCAAATGTGGATCGATGTAATCATAATCCGATGTATCGTACTTGTGGTTGGAAGGTGATACAAAAAGCGGGTTAAAGTAAATAACCTCTACACCTAAGCTTTTGAGATAGTGGAACTTTTGACGTACACCCTCCAGGTCGCCACCATAAAAGCGTCCTATATCAAGGTTAGCTGGCAGCGCCTTCCAGTCCTTTACCTTCTGTACCGGAGCACCAACGTAGTAATACTCATTTGTTTCCACATCATTATCCAAATCCCCGTCGTAGAATCTATCTACAAGAATCTGGTACATAACCGCACCCTTTGCCCAGTCCGGTGTGGAAAAGCCCGGCATAATTGAGAACTCATAGTGCTCACGATAATCACGCCACAAGCCTACTCTGTCGTAATAGTAGTGGTCCAACCCAACTACCAGTTCAAAATAATATCTAAATTCCTCCTCACCTAACTCTACGGTGCAGGAATAAAAATCAAATTCACCCCTTGTGCGATTTAACTGCATTCTCTTGCTAAGGTTGTTAGCTTTAGACATCAAAAATACATCTACCTCTTCCTGATGGTAGACGCGAATACTTATAGTAACCTGGCTGTTCTTTTCAGGCTCCATAGGATATCTATATTCAGCTGTACCGTCTGAGTAAATCGCTTGAATATGCATGTGAATCCCCTAATAGTTTGAAAATAATTTTAGATAGTAAAAAAGACAGCAACGAACGCTGTCTTTTTAGGAGAAGGTATTTTTACTATGGGGTTAGTAAAAATTATATAATGTATTGGGGGGTTTTTACGATGTTTATTATATGGTGTAGCAATACTCAAGTGTGCACAAACATCACAAAACCTCTCGTCTTTTTTTGTGCATTTTGCACCAAACCCCTTAATTGATACCTTCTGTAACAGCCTCTTAAACATTTTCAACTATATCTGACTGCTCTTCAATACCAAATAACGCTTCAAACTCTGCTCGACCAATCTTTTCTTTTTCTAATAATAGATTAGCACATTTATGCAATACTTGTTCATTTTCTTTAATAAGTTTCACAGCTTTTTCATAACATTCATCGATTAAGCTCTTAACTTCGTCATCGATGGCTCTGGCAGTAGCATCTGAGAAATTTTTGGCATGAGCTAAATCTCTACCAATGAATACCTCTTCGTCATCATCCCCATAATGAACCATGCCTATGTTCTTAGAAAAGCCATATTTTGTAATCATATTTCTAGCAAGCTTAGTTGCCTGTTTAATGTCATTGGAAGCACCTGTGGTTACATCTTCAAAGATTAACTCCTCTGCCACTCTTCCGCCTAGAGATACGATAATATCCTGGGTCATCTTGCCCTTGGTTATAAACATATCGTCATGCTCCGGAAGAGGCATTGTGTAACCTGCTGCGCTTGCACCTGTTGGTATGATAGATACCGAATAAACAGGACCCACGTCTGGAAGCACATGGAATAAAATTGCATGTCCAGCCTCGTGGTATGCTGTAATCTTTTGTTCCTTTTCAGAAATAACGCGGCTGCGCTTTTCTTTTCCTATGCCGACCTTAACAAAAGACTTCTTGATGTCGTCATGTGTGATAAATCCTCTGTTTTCGCCTGCTGCAATAATGGCAGCCTCGTTGAGAAGATTCTCCAAATCTGCACCGGTAAAGCCTGCTGTAGTCTGCGCAATCTGGTGTAAATCCACGTCATCGCCAAGTGCCTTGTTGGATGCATGAACCTTGAGGATTTCCTCGCGGCCCTTAATATCAGGTCTGCCAACGTAAACCTTTCTATCAAAACGTCCTGGACGCATGATAGCCTGATCCAAAATATCAACTCGGTTAGTTGCTGCCATAACGATGATGCCCTCGTTGACACCAAAACCGTCCATCTCTACAAGGAGCTGATTAAGTGTCTGCTCACGCTCATCATGGCCACCGCCCATACCTGTACCACGGCGTCTTGCCACCGCGTCAATCTCGTCAATAAATACGATACAAGGTGAGTGCTGCTTTGCCTCTGTAAATAAATCTCTAACACGGGATGCACCAACACCTACAAACATCTCTACAAAATCTGAACCGGAAATTGAGAAAAATGGAACTCCCGCCTCACCGGCAATGGCTTTGGCAAGAAGTGTTTTACCTGTACCTGGAGGGCCCACTAGAATAACACCCTTTGGAATACGTGCACCAAGCTTAGTGTACTTCTTTGGGTCTTTGAGGAAGTCAACCAACTCCTCAACCTCTTCCTTTTCTTCCTGAAGACCTGCTACGTCATCAAATCTGGTCTCGATATCCTCTTTGCTTGTCATGCGGGCACGGCTCTTACCAAAATTCATCATCTTGGCATTAGCTCCACCGCCGCCACCTTGTGCATTCATCATTATCATAAATAAAATGAACACCGCACCAAGGACTATAAGCATTGGAAGCAAATCCGAAATCCAGCTGTCATGTGGCACATCACTGAGGGAATATACCACGCCCTGCTTAGAAAGATAATCCTGAATATCGTTTACGTCCGAAACGTATAAAACTGCTGAGTTGCCATCCTGAAGCTTGATATCTACAGTACCTGTAGGCACCTCTTTATTTTGTGTAATGCTTACTGCACTAACCTGCCCCTTAGCAATGGCCTTCTGAAACTTATCCATTGTATAAGTGGTTGTAGATTTGCCCATGCTTGTATAAAGGATGAATAAAACCACCGCTACAAACAGGACATATATAAACATTCCTGAACTTCTGCTCTTTTTCAAAAGGTCCTCCTAGTCTAATTCAACTACGCCAATGTATGGAAGATTACGATACTTCTGATCATAATCTAATCCGTAACCAACAACAAACTGATCTGGGATTGTAAATCCAGTGTAATCAACATGAACATCAACCTCTCTTCGGTCTGGCTTGTCAAGCATGGTAACCATACGAACTGACTTTGCGCCTCTGTCCTTAAAATGCTGACTAAGGAAATTTAAAGTATTACCGCTGTCGATAATATCCTCCACAATAATAACATTCTGACCTGCCGGGTCTAAATCCAAATCCTTTTTAATCTTTACAACACCTGATGAAACTGTGCCTGAGCCATAGCTTGATGTAGCCATGAAATCAATAATAACCGGCACTGTGATTCTCTTTGCCAACTCGCAGGCAAAGAATGATGCTCCCTTGAGAATACATACTAAAAATACTGTCTCACCTTCATAGTCTTTGCTAATCTGTGCACCGAGCTCTGCTATTCGCTCTGCAAGCTCATCCTCTGGTAACAGAACTCTTATGTTCTCACTCATTTTTCATTCCTCCGTATAACTTATCTCTAATACCTGAGAAGTATTTTTTGAAATCTTGTAATATTCACTGATGCGATGACCTACCACCCACATAACATGATGTCCGTCACATACTAACTGGATCTGGTCTCGAAGGTGTCTAGGTATTTTTTCATCAACGAAATAATCCTGTATTGATTTGTGATTCCCCGCAGCATCAATACATAGATAATCTCCCTCTTCACGTGTTCTTATTACAACATTATCCGTTATTCTATCACAATCAAACCATTTAGTATAGTTGTCTGTAGGGTATTTCATCCCCTCTTCCAAGGCAAATTGTCGATAGTTAAATGTAAAATTACTTGCCGTGCTATCCTGGTCAATCACGTAGATTTCTTCGTAGGAAATTATGAGAGTTTTCTTGTAAGGCAATTGGACCTGACGCTCTCCATCCTCGTTTAACAAATCTAAAATAGCCTCTACATGTACTGCTGATACATCCTTCTGAAAAGGCATGTAGTTGCTTAAGTATATTTTGAGGGCCTGGCTGGCAAGCACTCTTGGGGCTGTAGATATGGCACGCTTTCGAAGCTTCCCACCATCAAGCTTTGCTATCTCCAGCAAGCCACGAGCCTCAAGGCTGATATAGTCTGCTATGTCTGAAAGACGCTCTGTCATTTCTGTGATATGCTCTAGCGCCCTGTCATTTATCTCTGTCAATTCAGGCATAATATTGTGCCTGATTCGGTTTCTATCGTATTCAACATGGCTATTTGTGGCGTCTGTACGATAGCTTATATTATTTTCCTGCAAAAGAGCCACTATATCCTTTTTGGCCACCTGAAGAAGTGGACGTATGATATTGTCTCTGACTGGAGCAATGCCACACATTCCATCTATTCCTGTACCTCTTGCCATGTGAAAAAGTACAGTCTCTGCGTTGTCATCTGCATTATGAGCCACGGCAATTTTTACATCACAACCAAGCTCCTGCGCCATGGCTTCTGACTCTTTGGCAAATGCATCGTATCTTGCCAGTCTGGCCTCCTCCTCAACAGAGCGACCTGTCTCATCTACAAGTGAAGGAATATCTACAACAACCTCCTTCAAAGGCACGTTGTGCTCCTTACAAAGAGCTTTTACGTAATCCTGGTCAGCGTCTGCTTCCTTTCCTCTGATGCAATGATTCACATGCAAAGCTCTGAGTTTAAGGTCATATTCCTGCTGTAACTCTAAAAGTATAAAAAAAAGGCATACAGAGTCTGGTCCCCCAGATAATCCTAAGACCACTCCATCGCCTTTGATAAGCATATTATGTTTATTGATATATTCTCTGATTTTATTTTTGTTTAAAAATGATCCAATTGTCATGTGTCAATCCAAGCTTTTGTGAGGCTTCATCCTCTATATATTCATCCGAACCAACGTATTCTTCGTATTCTTTAAGCTCATCGCTCTTTTCATTTGCCTTATCAAGCTCCGTCTGGAGATACTTCTCCTTCTTTTTGAGAGCTTTATCCTTCTCGTGTAGGCGATAAATCTGGACAGACATAACGCCAATGATAAAGAGCATAATTACTGCAACGTATATTCTACCTGAAGAGGTTTTCTTTCGTCTTCTAACTGGTTTTCTTCTTCGTCTTGACATAATTATAAATACTTAAAAAGATCTGCTGCTGCATCCTTTTTGGTTGTGTCCTGAATATCCAGAACCTCAACCTTAACATTCTTGTTACCAAATGCTATTTCTATTATATCACCAACCTTGACGTCAGTGGAAGCCTTTGCTACTTTTCCGTTGATTTGAACTCTTCCGCTGTCGCAGGCCTCATTGGCCACCGTACGTCTTTTGATTAATCTACTTACTTTTAAATATTTGTCTAATCTCATTTTGCGGTCCCTTCATCTTTAAAAGAAAAGGGGTTCGGAAAATCCGAACCCCAGAAGATTCTAATAATTAGTTGATAGAATCCTTAAGAGCCTTACCAGCCTTAAACTTAGGTGCCTTAGATGCAGGAATCTTCATCTCTGCGCCTGTCTGTGGATTTCTACCTGTACGAGCTGCTCTCTTAGATACCTCAAAAGTACCAAAGCCAACGAGCTGAATCTTTTCCCCCTTCTTAAGCTCTTCAGCAACAACCTCTGTGAAAGCCTTTACAGAAGCCTCTGCGTCCTTCTTAGAAATGTTTGCCTTGCTAGCTATAGCTGCTACTAATTCTGTCTTGTTCATTACCATTCCTCCTCGAGAATTTGTATTTATAGTAGGGCTTACCGCCCTTAGTAACTACAATATCCTTTATAATTGTTTTATTTTACTATGTCAACATGAAAACCCGAAAAAACCCTTTATTTATGTGGTTTTTATGGATTATTACAAAATTCTTAAGCGATTTTTTAACACAATTACCATTTACAAACCCTTGATTTTTCTGTACATTCACAACTTTTTCACACAATTAGTGTGTTAAGTTGCTTATTAAGTCCGAGATAGTGGACAAATAATCTGTCTGATAATCGTAATTTTCCTTGATTGAACTGCCTGCAGTCTCCTCTTCCTGACCATTAGAATTGGTCTCGGTTGATGAATTATTTGTAGGATTTTCGTTCACGGCATTTGCATTTTCAGCTGGAGCCGGACTGGCCTCCTCAGTTTGATTTTCTTCTTCGTTTGGAGTGCTGTCATCTTCAGATTCCATTACAAGAGTGATTTCCGCTGACTCAGAGTTTACAACAAGTGTCTTGTTCCATGAAGCATAGCCCTGACTCTTAACTACAAGCTTGTGCTGACCGTACTGAACCTTCTGTGGCTCTGTGACATCTATCTCCTTGCCATCTATATATACGTAGGTATCAGGGACTGTAACAAGGAATGTTATAAGACAATAGGATGGTCCCTCGCCCTTTAGAGCATCTAAGTTTATCTCAGTAGTCTGGTTACGCTCTACAGTGTAATCTCCGCTGCCACCCCAGCCGTTGTTTGCAACAGTAATCTTGTAATTTCCCTCTGGCACCTCGATAATCTTGTTGCCGCTAACCATGGAAACAATCTTGTTTCCAATGAATATCATGCTGTCATTAAAGAGGTCAGTATTTTTAAGCTGAATGTAACCGTGGCCTGTGGTTACTGCAATGGATATTACCTTTTTGTCCTGACCAATAACTGTGATTATATCGTCGTTGCTGATTGAAGATGGTACAATTTTTTCTGTATCTGAATAAACCTTGGTGGCATCTGTTAGCTTGTAATTGCTGTCATTTATCTCGATAAGATGCTTGTCCTCGTCTACTTTAAACTTGGAAATGTCGTCTAAAATCCAAACGTCTTTAGACTTTTGCACCTGCTCCAATGCCCCGGAAGAAGGCAAAAATCCGCCAATGTTAACTACTGAACCCACTGTAAATTCGGCCCAGGTACTGTTCTTGCCATACTTATCCAAGAATCTGGTGGTCATATTGTACTTGTATCTAAGCTGTTTTGCTGTTGAGATTTGATATAAGGCTATTGTTTCCTCTGCCATGTCTAAATCTTCGACAATGTACAGCTCTTCATCAAGCTGACTCTCTGTACCAGCGTCTAGTGTCTCCTCAGTCTCCTTAGTGTCTACATCCTTTCTGATAGCGCTACCAGTATGATTGGTAACTGTAGCATTGTTTGGATGAGCACCGCAGCCTGCAAAAGCCATCACTACAGCGGTAGCAACCACTATTAACTTTAACCGTTTTTTAATCCCAAATTTTTCCATGTGTTCATTTTAACAAAAAAAGATTCCTATTACTATCAGTTAAGACATGCTTTTGATAGTAATAAGAATCATTCAGTTTAATTATATAAGCTCTTTGGCTCTTTTCAGCAGGTATTCCCTGTTGTTTAACTGTGGGTCCTCCACCACCTCATCGAAAACGGCGTTTAATATCTCTCCGATTCTTGTGCCCTGGGGAACTCCTAAGTCTATTAAATCTTTTCCGTTAATCTGTAAGTCTTTGATTCTAAGGCAATCACCTGCTGCAATTATGCTGTTAAATGCCACTTCAAGGTCGTCCACGTACTTAAGCTTTTCCTCTCGCCTGTACATGCTCTGGGCCAGACAGTCAGCTCGCTTTACAGCAAGTAAATCCTTGAAATTCTCCTGTCCCACTCTGATTATCATCCTGCGGACATTGCGCTCAGTGATAGGTGGCCTATCATCGTGGTTGGTAACCAGATTGCAAACACGGTCTGTTGTGTCATTATCAAACTTTAGACGGCGAAGAATCGTCCTTGCCATCTTGGCTCCCTGAATTGGATGAAGCTTAAAATGGTTTTGACCATTTTCATCGGTGGTCTTGCAGGCTGGCTTTGCCACGTCATGGAGAAGCATAGCAAGTCTAAGAACCTTGTCCGCCTCCACAAGCCCCATAGAAGCTATGGTGTGCTCTCCAACCGAGTACTGATGATGCTTGTTAATCTGATCGCAGCTCATCATCTCATCAAACTCCGGGAAGAAGATTTGTGTAAGCCCTGTCTCGTAGACTTCCCTAATCTTTTCCGGGTGGTCGGAAGTGACAAGCTTTACCAACTCGACCTGAATTCGCTCAGCACTGATACGCTCAAGTGTTGGAGCAAGTGTCTTGATGGCCTCATATGTCTTTGGCTCGATTTCAAAACCAAGCTGGGCTGAAAAGCGCAGTGCCCTCAGCATACGAAGCGCATCCTCGGTGAAACGCTCTGTAGGGTTGCCCACTGCTCTTATGATTCCATTATCTAAATCCTCTTTACCTCCAAACAAATCCACCAAGCCTCTGGTGTCATTGTAAGCCATGGCATTGATAGTAAAATCGCGACGCTTTAAATCCTCCTCTAGGGATGCTGTAAATGTAACCTCTTTGGGATGGCGGCCGTCCTCGTACTTACCGTCCACACGATATGTGGTAACCTCATAGCCCACTCCCTGCATAAGTACTGTAACTGTGCCGTGCTCAATTCCTGTATCAAATGTGCGCGAAAACAAGGCCTTGACCTGTTCAGGCAACGCCGAGGTGGTTATATCCCAATCGTGTGGGACTTTCCCTAGAATGCAGTCACGGACACAGCCGCCCACTACATAGGCTTCGTGTCCGTTGGATTCTAATACATTTATAATGTTTTGAACGTCTGCTGGTAAATTCATATTAATAAGCTTTACCCCAATATACTAGTTTCTTAGCTGGCTTGCCGCAGCATGCACAAACGTCAGAAATCTGCTCCTGATCATTAAATGGCATACAACGTGATGTAACAGCTAAATCTTCTTTTATCTTGTTCTCGCAAGCCTCGTCGCCGCACCACATAGCACGAATGAAACCTGGCTTGTTGTTTGCAATCTCTGTAAACTCTGCATAGTTGTGTGCATCCCAGATATGGCTATCTCTGTGTGCCTTTGCTCTTTCAAACATATCCTTCTGGATTGTCTCAAGAAGCTCTGCAACCTTTGCCTCTACCTGATCAAGTGGGCACTCAATCTTTTCGCGAGTATCACGACGAACGAGTACACATTTGCCTGCCTCAATATCCTTTGGTCCAAGCTCAACACGAACAGGGATACCGCGCATCTCCGCCTCGTTGAACTTCCATCCTGGAGACTTGTCTGAGTCATCAAGCTTTGCTCGCATAGTCTTGCCAAGGCGCACTGTAATCTCAGAGGCCTTTTCAAGGACGCCTTCCTTCTTCTGCTGAATAGGAATAACGATAACCTGTGTAGGTGCAATACGTGGTGGAAGTACAAGACCTGAATCATCACCATGTACCATGATAATAGCTCCGATAAGACGAGTTGTCATACCCCAAGATGTCTGATGAACATACTGAAGCTGATTGTTCTTGTCAGAGTACTGAATATTAAATGGCTTTGAGAAGTTCTGGCCAAAGTTGTGGCTTGTACCAGACTGTAAAGCCTTTCCATCGTGCATAAGTGCCTCGATTGTATATGTAGCCTCTGCTCCTGCAAACTTTTCCTTCTCAGTCTTCTGACCGCGAACTACAGGCATAGCAAGCACTTCCTCACAGAAGTCTGCATAGAGATTAAGCATCTGAACTGTACGCTCCTCTGCCTCCTCTGCTGTTGCGTGAGCAGTATGACCTTCCTGCCATAAGAACTCTCTTGAACGAAGGAATGGACGTGTCTCCTTCTCCCAACGAACTACTGAGCACCACTGATTGTAAACCTTTGGCAAATCTCTGTGAGAGTGAATAATATCCTTATAGAAATCACAGAAAAGAGTCTCTGAAGTAGGACGAACGCAAAGACGCTCCTGAAGCGGGTTAAGACCACCATGTGTAACCCAAGCTACTTCTGGTGCAAATCCCTCAACATGATCCTTCTCAACCTGAAGAAGACTCTCAGGAATAAACATCGGCATGTACACATTCTGTACTCCTGTCGCCTTGAATCTTCTGTCTAACTCCTGCTGGATGTTTTCCCAAATAGCGTACCCATCGGGCTTGATAATCATGCATCCTTTTACTGATGAATATGCAATCAAATCAGCCTTAACGACTACATCGGTATACCATTGAGCGAAATCCTCTGACATGGAGGTAATCGCTTCTACCAGCTTTTTTTCCTGTGCCATTTTTTTCTCCTTTGTTTAAAAATAATCGCACTTATTATATAGGATAATTT
>JAEEGJ010018806.1_pt1 | contig 15349 bp, 11 predicted proteins | sample 8958761 | NCBI WGS metagenome assembly JAEEGJ01 (sample SAMN16246546, study PRJNA631951) | gut metagenome | biome: gut microbiome; feature: rumen; material: RS-attached | host: Bos | place: Iran: Karaj | collected 2018-10 | reverse complement strand
AGGCAGCGGCAAGACCACCTTATTAAATAGGATATTAAGCAACGAACGCGGCATCAAGTTTGCTGTTATTGTCAACGATATCGGAGAAGTCAACATCGATGCCGACCTCATTCAGCAAGGGGGTATCGTCAATCAGCAGGACGACAGCCTTGTGGCCCTTCAGAACGGTTGCATCTGTTGTACGCTGAAGATGGATCTGGTCAAGCAACTGCAAGACCTTATCGAACTGCAACGTTTCGATTACATTGTCATCGAGGCCAGCGGTATCTGCGAACCAGGTCCCATCGCGCAGACCATCTGCTCCATCCCCTCGATGGCTCCAGAAGTGACGGAACACGGTTATCCCCGACTTGACTGTATTGTCACAGTTGTCGATGCCCTTCGTATGAGAGACGAATTTGGCAGCGGACTCGACCTGACCCGTCAGAATATCGACGAGGAAGACATCGAAAACCTGGTCATCCAACAGATTGAGTTCTGCAATATCGTGCTTCTGAATAAAGCTGCAGAGGTCAGTCCAGAAGAACTTGGTCGTATCCGTGAGATTATCCGCACCCTGCAGCCTAAGGCTGAAATCATCGACTGCAACTATGGCGACGTTGAACTCGATAAGATACTGAATACCAACATGTTCGACTTCGACGAGGTAGCCACTTCTGCCACTTGGATTCAAGAGGTAGAGAAGCATCATGACGATGACGACGATGATGATGACGATGACGAACATGAGCATGAACACCATCATGAACACAATGAACATGAGCACCATCACGAGCACCATCACCACCATCATCACGATGAGGGCGAGGCTGAGGAATACGGTATTGGCACTTATGTCTATTACCGTCGCCGTCCTTTCAACCTAGGCCTCTTCGACGAGTTCGTAGCCCGCAAATGGCCCAAAGGCATTATTCGCGCCAAAGGCATCTGCTATTTCCACGACGAACTGGATACCTGCTACGTCTTTGAGCAGGCAGGCAAACAAGTCAGCATCCGCAATGCAGGTCAGTGGTATGCCACCATGCCTAAGGATGAGTTGGAGCAGTTTATGGAGAGGAATCCAGGTCTTCGTCGCGACTGGGATGAACAGGTTGGAGACCGTATGCAGAAACTCGTCTTCATCGGCCAGCACCTCGACAAGCAGCTCATCGCCAGTCTCTTAGACGCCTGCCTGACAGACTGAGCCTATCGCAAAAGTAAATTTTTAAAAGTGAAACGATAGCGTCCTATATTTGTGGCGGATAGAACGCAGGGGAAGCACGGTTGAAGGGGATTTACCAGTAAGTAAAGTCTCACGAAGCACCCATAGCAGGGGGAGACGCCCTAGGGGTGCGCGGGAAATTCTCTCGAGAATTTTGGGGTTTAGTTAGGGGAAACCTCCAGTTTACCCTATCCTTTCTCTGAAATTCTCGAGAGAATTTTTCACTCTACCCTACCCTTTCCATCAGACACAATACGGTTTTCATGGACTTTACTTAGCCCAAACTGGGAAATCTGGATTACATTTTGGAATATAAGGCATAAAAGGAAGGAAAAACGAACTATTATCCAAAACTTTTCGTATCTTTGCAGTCGAATTCAATAAACTGCATGATGCTGTCTACAAGGAATATCACCAATATCGTTCTGTGTGCCGTGCTGGTCATCTTGACCTGTGCGGGATGTGGTCACGCGGCCGAAGGACGCTTGGGCGGTAATGACGAGGCTGTGGCGCTGAGCGAAGAGATCATCAGCGAGGGATTGACCAACGTGGAGCATGCTCTGGAGCATGTGGATAGTGCCGAGCAGGCCGGCTTGTTGACGGCCATACGCGCCAACACGGTCAAGGCAGCCATCTATGTGAATGCCGATCTGCGGCGGATGGCAGCTTATCATGCAGAGAAAGCCACCAATGCATGGGCTGGGCAAACCATCAGCACGCCAGGCGACAGCAGCCTCTATTGCACGTCCCACTATATTCTTGCCAGCGGCGCATACACCAATGGGGAGTACGGAAAATCGCTCGCTCTGTCAAAGGAGATCCTGGACTTCTTGGGCGACGGGACAACCCCCAGAGATATCGCCATGAAGAGCCGGGCGCTGTCGCTGATGGCCAGTTGCGAAACCGAACTGAAGCACATTGCCGAGGCCGAGAGGCTGTATCTGCAAAGTGTCGACATCCTGATGGAGAGCACTCAGCACGCCACCAAATATATTGACGTAGACCCGCTCATCTTCACTCTGCTTACGCTCAACGACCTCTATGTCGACAATAAGATGTCTGAGCATGCGCTGCCCCTGATGGCCAAACTGGACACAGCGATGAACCGTCTGGTGCGATGCCCCGACATCGTCGACAGGATGGTAGAGATGCGCCGCAACAATGTGACCATCAGCAAGGCCATGAGCTATGCGGCCAATCATCAGAAAGAGAAGGCTGAAGCACTCTTTCGTGAACATCAGCAGTCGAAAGGCCTGAGTGCAATTGACAAGGCGGCAGAAGGTGTTTGCCTGACCACGATGGGTCGTTACGACGAGGCTGTCCGAATACTCGACGAGGCCGACTCCATGATGCGCTCGAATGGCGAACCCATCACCGACCTCTACGTAAAAACCATCTTGAAGTACAAATGCGATGCCCTGCAAAAGGCTGGGCGAACGGAAGAAGCCTTGTCTTTGAGGGAATACATCGGGCAGCTGACTGACTCCATACGCCAGCAGGAGCGGCAGGCGGATGTGGAGCAGTTGCAGGAGATCAAACATCAGGAAGAGGAGATTGTCAGAAAGCAGCAGTCGCTGAACATGCATCGCATCATTCTCATTGCAGCATTCCTGCTGCTGATGCTTTCTGGTTACATCATCTGGCGCATCCACCGCTACAACCGTCAGCTGGCAGAGAAGAACCGCAGTCTATACGAACAGATACAGCAACGCGAACAAGCCGAGGCTGAAGAACAGCGCCAGTTGCAGGCACAGCCCGAAGAAAGCCTAACCTCCGAACAGCGACTTTACCGTCGGCTCTGCAAGCTGATGAACGAGCAGAAGCCCTATAACGACGAGACGCTGAACCGCGACACGCTGGCCCAACTCCTCGGCACCAATGCCAAGTATGTGGTGCAGGCCATCCGTGAGTGTTCGCATGGCGACACCGTCATGGACTTCATCACCCGCTACCGTCTGGAACATGCAGCCCATCTGCTGAAGACCACCAACGAGCCCATCGCCCTCGTCGGCGAACTCTCCGGCATCCCCAGTCGTTCCACCCTTGCCCGTCTTTTCCGCAACGAATATGGTATGACTTGTAGTGACTACCGGGAAGCAGCAAGAGCGCAATTTTGAGATTTCCCAGATTTGAGACATCTTTTTCCGCCTATGAGACATCTATTTCGCCGGATGGTTGTAATTTTGCACCCAGAAATAGCAACCAATTAAATATTTGAGTTATGGATTATAAATTGATCACTTCCGCTTTGCATCGTGCATTTGTATCAGTTGCACTCATCTGCATCATGACAACAGCAACGGCACAGACAACACCTGCCCTTTCAAAGAACCTCTATGACAGATTCCCAGAGCTACCGTCTTTGAAGGCAGAATTCGATTCTGACATGCTTAACCATCAGCAGCCTAATCTGCTGACAATGTCTCAGGATGCAAACGACAAGGACACTGTAGCAGTCTCATCGATCATGTTTCTTCACAAAAGCAATCAGATAAAATCAAACTTCCATTTAAGATCGAAGAGAAACCTGCCTGATGGTGATGGCTTGATAGGTATCCGAGACTATATAGTACGACATCGGAGGATCAATGAGGGACATCCATTGCCACCACCGACTCCCGTGATGAGAAGATATTAATATTAATAAGGTATAAAACATCAAGAACATGAAAAGGATTTCAACCATCGTGGCGCTGATATGCGCTGTAACGTTCCAGGTGAATGCACAGAACACAGTAGAAGAAAACAAGAAGGCCGCTGAGGCTACGGTAAAGCTTGCCGACAAAAATCCGAAGGACGGCCAGAAGCAGTACGCCGCAGCCCAGGCGCTGATTGGCATTGCCGTTAACGTCGACGGCCAGTACGACCGTGCCATCACCTATGCCCACAAGGCACTTGAGATAGCCAAGGCGCACAAAGAGCGGAAGGATACGCTCCTCGCCAACACGTATGCTTTGCTCAGCAATATCTATCTGATGCAGGGCAGCGTAGACAATGCCTGCGACTATATGGAACTGTCAGTCGATGCCACTGAAGAGCAACTGGGCCGCTACGACCCAGCGACCATCTACAACCGCCTTAAGACCGGTCTTACCCTCATCTCGATATACCCCGACACGCGGCGCGGTTTCCTGAACGTCATGCAGGCGTTCTACGACAACGACATGGCTCCAGCCGACAAGCGCATCAAGAACATGGACCAGCTGAACATCCAATTCAGCTTGGCTATGGAGCAGATGCTCGTAGCCTATACCAACAGCAAACGCTACGGTGTCCCCGTAGTGGTGGTGGACGGCACGAAGTACTACTTGGTGCAGACTCGCGACTGGCACATCGGACAGCCACTGGTGAACTGGTTGGCACCAAATATGCTTCGTAGCGAAGATGAGAAACTGGCCCACAGGGGCGAAAACATCATCTTGATGACCGACAAGGGGGAATTCCGCCGTCTCAGTAAGGAAGAGGGGCAAAACCTCCAAATGATATTCCCCCAATTCATGCTCAACCCCCATACGCGCGAGATGGAGATTACCCCTGACTGTTCCTTCCTCTGGTTCCTGCAGCCTGAACTTTACAATGAAACCGTGAAGCGATTTGAGGAGTTCGTAAGCAAAAACAACAAATAAAACAGATCATGAAATACAAACTTCAACAAGAAAAGAAGCCGCGACTCTCTACGTTCGGCAAGTATAAGGCTGTGGCCGTGCATCAGCAGACGGTCGACACGAAAGCCATCGCGAAAGAATGCGTCGATGGCAAGATCCCTCTTTTAAGCAATACCGTTTACGAAACGGCCCTCTCACGACTTTCCGAAGTCATCAAGCGCCATCTGCGCAACGGCGACAAGGTGTGTCTTGACGGCATCGGTATGCTGAAGCTGGAGATTGAAAGCGACAAGGTGGAATCTCCAGATGACTTCAATCCCAAGAAACACATCCGCGGTGTCCGCCTCCACATCATCCCTGGGAGCATCGACGGCGTTCAGGAGCTCTACGATGGTATTGAGTACAAACGTGCTGAATGATACATCTCTTTATATATGCCGTCACATTATTAACAGAAAATTTGGATATATCGGAATAAGTTAGTACCTTTGCAGGCAAAAATCAAACCATAAGGAAATGAATAGAGACAACGCTATCTTCGAGTTGATTGAGAAAGAGCATCAGCGCCAGTTGAAAGGCATCGAGCTGATTGCCAGTGAGAATTTCGTGAGTGACCAGGTGATGGAGGCTATGGGCTCCTACCTGACCAACAAGTATGCCGAGGGTTATCCTGGCCACCGTTACTATGGCGGCTGTCAGGTGGTCGACGAGGTGGAGCAGCTGGCTATCGACCGTGTCTGCAAGCTCTTCGACGCAGAGTATGCCAATGTGCAGCCCCACTCTGGTGCCCAGGCCAACGCAGCCGTGCTGCTGGCTGTGCTGAAGCCCGGCGACACCTTCATGGGCCTGAACCTCGACCACGGTGGTCACCTTTCACATGGTTCACACGTGAATACTTCTGGTCTGATCTATAACCCCATCGGCTACAACCTGAACAAGGAGACGGGCCGTGTGGATTACGACGAGATGGAGCAGCTGGCTCTGGAGCACAAGCCGAAGCTGATTATCGGCGGTGGCTCAGCCTACAGCCGTGAGTGGGACTACAAGCGTATGCGTGAGATTGCCGACAAGGTGGGCGCCCTGCTGATGATCGATATGGCTCACCCTGCAGGTCTGATTGCTGCAGGTCTGCTGGAGAACCCCGTGAAGTGGGCTCACATCGTGACTTCTACCACTCATAAGACCCTGCGCGGTCCTCGTGGTGGTATCATCCTGATGGGTAAGGACTTCGACAATCCTTGGGGCTACACCACTCCGAAGGGCGTCGTGAAGAAGATGTCTACGCTGCTTAACTCTGCCGTCTTCCCTGGACAGCAGGGAGGTCCACTGGAGCACGTCATCGCAGCCAAGGCCGTTGCCTTCGGCGAGGCTTTGCAGCCCGAGTTCAAGGAGTGGGCCAAGCAGGTTCAGAAGAACGCCAAGGTGCTGGCCGAGGAACTGGTGAAGCGTGGATTCGGCATCGTCAGCGGTGGTACAGACAACCACTCGATGCTGGTAGACCTGCGCTCGAAGTATCCCGACCTGACTGGTAAGGTGGCCGAGAATGCTCTCGTAGCTGCCGATATCACGGTGAACAAGAACATGGTGCCGTTCGACAGCCGCTCAGCCTTCCAGACCAGTGGTATCCGTCTGGGAACACCTGCCATCACCACCCGTGGTGCCAAGGAAGACCTGATGATTCAGATTGCCGCCTGGATTGAGGAAGTGCTCAATGATCCTGAGAACGAGCAGGTGATTGCCAAGGTTCGTGGCGAAGTCAACGAGAAGATGAAGAGCTATCCCCTCTTCGCCTATTAATCCTGATCCGATTATTATAATAAATCCCCGCCAAGCATGGCGGGGATTTATTATTTATGTGATATTACAATGTGTATTCACATCTGTATGTGAAGTTCTCACCATTGAAGTTGTAATACCAGACTACCGTGAAGCCGAACTTGGTGCCTTTGCCTTTCAGACCGTCAAAGCTTGCCTTCTTGTTATCACCAGCCTTCAGTGCTCCAGACTTATCACTGTAATCCATGTAGCTCAACAACTTCAAATCTGAATAGATCTCACACCTCGTCAGCTGGATGTTGTGCTGACTGTCATTATTCAGCGTACAGCTCAGCGACGAGACATCGTTGCCATCGAAATACGGCTGCCATTCTACGCTGAAATAGTCTCTGAGGTCCTCAGGTCTTTGTATGGTTACCGTCACACTGTCCTTGTACTTGCCGTCCGACGATGTCACTGTGATAGTAGCAGTGCCTACACCAACACCCGTCACCAGGCCATCAGCACTCACCTTTGCAACAGCCTCATTAGAAGAAGACCATGTGACGCCGTCACCATTTCTGTTGTAAACACTCAGCGACTTCGACTCCTGACGGAGCAAACTGAAATCAGACTCCTTGATGTAGAGGTTACGATACTGGGTGATGGTGATGGTATATTCATCTATATACAAGGTGGTCGTTCTGCTGGACTCTTTCCTTGTGAAGGGAGACACAGTGACGCGCTGGGTGATAGCCAGCAAATCCTTGTACACTTCAAGATCGCCGAGTTTAGCCCATGAATCCTCAGGAGGATAGATATCGAACAAGGTCTGGCCTGTCACCGGATCGAACTTGTTGGTCTGAGCACTGATAGAGACATTACCACCCAGCTCGTCAATCTCGTAAGACTCGGTCAGCATCCTGAAATAATAGTTAATGACATATTCCTGTTCAATGGTAATATCAACCGGCTCAGAATTATAGCTGCTCTCGATTGAAATATACCCTTTACGCTGACGACCAGACTTGTTCTCATCCACACTGACAGATAACGAACTCTTAGTGATTCCGCGGGTTCCATTTTTCACTTTGTAATGTATCCAGTCTTCATCACAGATTATCTCATAGTCGTTGATGTTATGTTCAAAAACTATTTCTAACTGACCACCTTTCGTTTCAACCTTGAAATAGTTCTCAGGCACTCCAATGTAATTATTCTGTTTCTGGGTCACTTTGAAAGTACGCGTGACCTCCGGGGCCTTAACATCCGACAGCAGGACTGTAGTCTGACGCTCATCATATGAGTTATTCTCGTCGACCGTCACTGTCATCTGCGACTTCTCCACGTCGAAAGACACATGGCACCACGAAGCACCAGGAGTAGCCATATAGTTTGTCAGGTCCTCATTGCGGAAGGTAGAGGTACGATACAGTGCACCATCGTCTTCGTTCGCCTCAAAGTTCAGATCCTTGATGATCAGTTCCTTGAGCCGGCTGCTGTACTCATCATCACTGCTGCAGGATTCAAACCCAGCAGAGAACAAGACGGCGAGCAGACATATTCCTAAATACTTGACTATTTTCATCTTTTATTTATATATGTAGAAATCGGGTGCAAAGTTACAAACTTTTTGTATAAAACACACGATTCGTGCAAATATTTATTATTTTTTCAGAAGACGCCATTTATTTTAATAGGGCATTAAAGTGGTTTACCACCTGTCTGAACAAGTGGTTTCTTGTGTTCCCACCATAGATACTATGATTGCGGTTGGTATAGACCAACTGTCTGAAATCCTTATCGGCCTGCACTAATGCCTCCACATATTCAGCCGTATTTCTGTAATGCACATTGTCGTCGGCAAGACCATGACAGAGCAGCAATGCACCATGCAGTTTAGAGGCCCTGGCGATGGGATTCACCTCATCGTAACCTGCCTTATTCTCATTAGGTGTTCGCATATATCGCTCCGTATAGATGGAGTCGTAGAAACGCCAGCAAGTAGGCGGTGCGATGGCCACTCCGGCACGGAAGACAGGACGGCCCTCCGACATCGACATCAGCGTGTTCCAGCCGCCATAAGACCACCCCCAGATACCTATCCGATCCTTGTCGACATAGGACTGACTGCCCAACCATAGGGCTGTTTCCACCTGATCGCGAGCCTCCAGTTCACCCAATCGGAGATAGGTACACTTCTCAAACTCCGCCCCACGACCTCCTGTGCCACGGTTGTCGACACAGACACAAAGATACCCCTGCTGACAGAGATACTGTTCGAGGATGGCACCACCGCCACTCATGCCGATACCCCACTCGTTGAGCACCTGCTGGTTACCTGGACCACCATACTGATACATGATAACAGGATATTTCTTCGCAGGATCGAAGTCCTTCGGTTTCACCATCCATCCATTCAACTGCACGCCCTCAGAGGTCGTGAAAGAGAACAATTCCTTCGTACCCAGGTCATAGGCTGTTAATTTCTGCACCAAATCCTGATTATCAATCAGCGTCTGCAAGACCTTACCATTATTCTGGCAGAGAGAGTATTGTAAGGGATGGTTCAGGTCGCTCCAGGTATTGATGAAGTATTTGAAGTTGCTACTGAACACAGCATTGTTCACGCCCGCCTTCTGTGACAGAACCTCCGTCTTACCGTTGGCATGGGCGACCATTACCTGCTGGTCTGTTGGACCATTGGGATTAGCTGCGAAGTATGCGTCACCCGTCTGTTCGTCAAATCCGTAGACGCGCTTCACCACATACTTATCCTTCACAATCTGACGAAGCAGCTGACCATTCAAGTTATAGAGATACAGATGATTATAACCATCTCGCTCACTGGGCAATAGAATATGCTTGTCTGTGATCTTTACCTCCTCGAAAGTCTCTTCCTTGATGTATTTGTCCACCTTGTCTTCGATAGCCAACTGGCAGACCGTAGACAGCGGATTGGCCATATAGATCCTCAGCACATCCTGATGGCGGTTAAGGGTGAAGATGGCGATTTTCGCAGGATCGCTGGTGGCTTTGACACGAGGGATGTAACCATCGGCATCCAACGGCAACTCGATCCGTCGCGTCTGATGCGACTTGATGTCGAAGCTATGCACGCTGACCTTCGAGTTCACTTGACCAGGCACAGGATACTTATAAGTATAGGCTCCAGGATATTCGGCATTTTCCAGTCTTTCAGGCGCCAAACCCTTATACAGTTGCAGGGAGAACTGCTTCACGTCCGTCTCGTCGTAACGAATCCAGATGATCTGCTTTGAGTCGGCAGAGAACACCATCGACGAGTTTGTGGAGAACTCCTCCTCATACACCCAGTCAGGGATGCCGTTGAGCACCTCGTTGAACTTGCCGTCCTTTGTTACCTGACTCTCAGCATTATCGTAGAGCAGTTTCACCAGATAAATATTGTTGTCTCTGACGAAAGCAATCTGGTTGCCGTCAGGCGAGAACACGGGAGTCTGTTGTGGACCTCCGTCACTCAGAGGTGTCAACTTGTTGTTCCTAATATCAAAGATATAATAGACAGCAGTGAACGAACGGCGATAGATAGGCTTGGTCTGCGTCTGGATCAGGATGCGACGCCCGTCAGGACTCATGATATAATTGTCCACCCTACTTACCTGTCCACCTCTGGCTGTAGCTACATCGAAAATGACACTTTCCTGCTTGCCTGTCCGAAAAGAGTAGCTCACAATCTGTTTACCATCGGCACTGATCTGTGTATAAGTCTCGCCGTCGGCACTGGGGCGGACGGCAGTCATCGTCTCTTGTGAGAATTCTCCCTTGGTGATGGCTTGTAATTCCAGTTTTTCACCTGCATACATTGATAAACCAACAAGGCACAAAACGCCCGAAAGACATAATACTCTAAGTCTGGTCATATGTTTTTTCCTTATGTTTAATAGAAATCTGAAAACTCGTTATTTCGTAGCAGTTGGTCAACAGTAGCATTCTTATTACGTTTCATATAGCGGCCAGCCATACGAGTAAACCTGGTGGCGAAGACCTCTTCGCCCATCGCCTCATCGACAACCCACTGTATCTTTCCGATGTAGATATCCCGTTCCTGCTGCGTCATCCCACTGTCGAGGGGCATCGGATAGAGACTCAACAGATAGAAGCCAATGCAGTCGGGCACGATATATTTCCTGTCCATCAGCCGCAACTGTTCCTCAGAATAGCCGTACTCTGGCTTCCTGTACAGCGGATAGTCCGTACCCAGATATTTGTCGAGACAGATGCCGATGGTGTTGTTGCCCACAATGACACTCTGGTCCAACGATCCGATCTGGGCATAAACCTCAGGCATATCAAGGTTGGGAATGTGCTTTTTAAGGTAACGGAAGGCCCGTGTCAACTGATCATTGATATCATCCATACTGGCATATTGCTGTTGCGTCTCAGCGATGAGCACCTGCAACGTTGTGTCTTGATAGAACCTAAGGAACGTCTTGTTGATTTCCGGATCGTTCACTTTACCAATGCGCAACACATCTTCGATCAACGTCCGCGTCTGCATCGGATAGACCGTGTTCATCTGCTGCAAGGCAGAGAAATCGCCTGTCGTCAGATATAACGTCTGGATACGGTCATAGCGGTCAACGGCAACCTTTGCGTCCTCTTCGTCGGACATCTTGAATTGCCATTCACAGCTAATGCACCCAAGCATTATGACAAACACCAGATAATATATCTTACGCACTGCGAAACTGATTCCTAATTGTTATCTATTTGTTAAAAGACCGTGCAAATTTACTAAAAATTATTCATAAATCCAAATTTTAACCTAATTATTTTAAAAAATGCACGAAAAATTGCACACTTTTGTTTATTTGTGTAAAAACCAAGCACATATTTCAGCCTTTTTTCTTATTTTTGTAACCTACTAAAATAACATGGTATGAAGAAACAAATACTCACCCTCCTGATGATGGCCCTCGCTTTGGGAGCCTATGCACAGCAGACGTTCACCATCAACGTTTTCAACCCTTCAACAACGGCCCGTGCAGACCAGCCTGTTGTCATTACCCTCACGGCATTTGGCGACATCCGTTCTGCTCTCGTCACCAACAATGGACAGGAGATCCCCTGTCAGCTCGACGATCTCGACCAGGACGACTGCTTCGACGAACTTTGCTTCCTAGCTGACCTCCATGGCAAAGAGACAAAACTGTACGAGGTGACTCTTTTATCTGACGGTGAGCCACGTTCCTATCCTGCCCGTGTCTATGCCGACATGCTCTTACGCAACGATAAGGTAAAGGAGAAGAACAAGCACAACAATTTCATTGAGTCGATTACGGCTCGTGGCGACTGTGCAGACTCATACCATATCCAACACCATCATGGTGTAGACTTTGAAAGCGAACTCAACGGCATCCGTATCTACTTTGACAAACGCCAGACACTCGACCTCTATGGCAAGTACCAAAAGCGTCTTGAATTACAGGCAACACAGTTCTATACCTCAAAGGAGCAGAAGGCTGAGGGCTATGGCGACGACGTGCTTTGGGTAGGAAACACTTTCGGCTTGGGCGCCTTCCGAGGTTGGGACGGACAGAAGCCTACGATGATCGACCCTGTTCGTTCACGTACTCAGCGCATCATCTCCTATGGTCCTCTCCGTACCATCGTCGAGCTCTTCGACAGAGGATGGCAAGGGCTGAATATGACCATCCGCTATACGCAGTATGCTGGTCATCGCGATACCGATGTCGACGTGTTCTTCAACAAGAATGTCAGCAACCGCCTTTTCTCCACAGGCATCATCAACGTCAAGGGTTCTGTGGAATACTCTGACCATAAAGGACTGCGTGCCTGCTGGGGCACCGACTACCCTTCCAGCGACACCATCAACTGGAAGCGTGAAACTGTTGGACTGGCCGTCTGCATCCCCCCAAAACACATCAGGAGCGAAGAGCCCGCCAACAAAGATAATTACGCTTTTGTTGTAGGAACCGACAACAACCGTCTATCATACAAAGTCACATATTGCTCTGATAACGAGACTTTTGGCTATCATTCTTCAAAGGAATGGTTTGAGTTCCTGGAAGAATGGAAGAAAGAAGTGGACAGCCCTATTCAGGTAACATACTGAACCACTTCCTACCTTTCACATAATACTGCCAGAGCAAGGAGAACTCCTTTCGCTCTGGTACTCTTTTATCCACACGACTAGCCTGAATCCGCTGACGATCTGCGTCAAAATCCTTCCGCCAACGCTTGAAGGCCTTTCGAGCAAGATAGACGGCTTTGAAGTCGCCCACGTTGCGTTTCAGAATCAGCATCTCCCACGCTGCCAGATAGTCCAGCCACCAACGCCATCGCATCACAGGCTTCAGTTCTTCGTCAGGCAGACATTTATAGAGCATCGTCAAGTTATTACGGAAATTCAGGAACGTCTTCATCGGATTGCCCTTCGGTAGGGTTCCACCTCCCACATGATACACCTGAGAATCAGGCACACAAACAATCCTACGACCTTTGATACGCAGTCGCCAACACAGATCGATTTCCTCGTTGTGAGCGAAGAAACGGCTGTCGAGGCCATCCACATCCCAATAGTCTTTTGAACGGATCATTAATGCGGCACCAGTTGCCCAAAGCACATCAGTCAAGTTGTCATATTGTCCATTGTCGGCCTCAACCGTATCGAACACACGACCTCGACAGAAAGGATAGCCGTATTTATCGAGGTATCCCCCACTCGCCCCAGCATACTCAAACTTGTCTCTGTCGAAGATGGAGAGCAGTTTGGGCTGACAAGCAGCCACGTCAGGATGACTGTCCAGATACTCAATCATTGGTGTCAGCCAGTGGTGCGTCACCTCGATGTCCGAGTTCAGCAGCAAATAGTATTCCTCTTCGATCTCCCTGAGGGCTTTGTTATATCCTTCGGCAAAGCCCCAGTTTTTGTCGAGCACAATCAGCTTTACCTCTGGAAAGTGCTGTCTGAGCAGTGTCAACGAGTCGTCAGTCGAGGCGTTGTCAGCCACATAGACTGTCGCCTCGTCCTTTGAATACTGCAACACCGAGGGCAGATACTCGCTCAGCATTTTCTGTCCGTTCCAGTTCAGAATTACGATTGCCACCTTCTCCATCTCTCGCGTACCTTATTTATATATAATAGACTACAAATTCACCTTCAGCGCCTGACGGTCGTACGTCAGTTCTCCCAGACGCACCTCCACCAGTTGATTGTCCAGAGCAGGATCAGCATCTCTGGCCGACAACTCCACACGGATATAGTTTCTGGTGAAACCATGCATAGCCCTACCCCTTGGAGCCTTCTCAAAGAGCACCTCAGCCATCTGGCCGATATGCTGACGATAAAATGCTTCCGTCTTCTGATCCGACAAATCGAGCAGTCGCTTCGAACGCTGTTTCTTGTCCTGATCGCTGACCACATAGGGGATGCTCAAGGCCGATGTGCCAGGACGCTCAGAGTACGGGAACACATGTAACTGCGTCACATCCAGACCATTAAGGAAGCCGAAGGTCTCCTCGAAGCACTCTGGTGTCTCGCCTCGACAGCCTACCATCACGTCCACGCCGACGAAAGCATCAGGCATCAGCGCCTTGATACGGTGAATCTTATCTGCAAACAACTGGGCATCGTAGTGCCTGTGCATCAGTTTCAGGACTGTGTCGCTACCACTCTGCAGAGGAATATGGAAATGAGGCATAAACGCACGACTCTCTGCACAGAAAGCAATCAACTCATCTGTCAGCAGGTCAGGTTCCAACGAACTGATCCTATAGCGGCTAATGCCCTCCACCTGATCGAGTGCCTTTACCAGATCGATAAACTGTTCGCCCGTTGTCTTACCAAAGTCACCAATATTCACGCCAGTCAGCACGATCTCCTTGCCGCCCTCTCGAGCAGCCTCCTCTGCTTGTGCCACCAACGAAGCAATGGTCGGATTTCTGCTGAATCCTCTGGCATAAGGGATAGTGCAATAGGTACAGAAATAGTCGCAGCCGTCCTGCACCTTCAGGAAATAGCGAGTTCTGTTGCCCCTCGAACAACTCGGAGCAAAACTCTTAATATCCTTTGTCTTTTTTTTATATATTGGTGGAAGGTTAAAGGTGGAGGGTGGAGGGAGAAAACCATCAGAGGTAGTGTCTGCGGCAGGAGTATTCTCCTTCCACTTTCCTCTTTCCACTTTCCACAGGTACCCCCATGCCTCGGAGAGGAACTGGAGCAGATTTGCCTTCTCATCAGAACCCAGCACCAGGTCGACGCCCTCAATCCGCGCCACCTTCTCAGCCTCGAGTTGTGCATAACAACCCGTCACAACAACAAATGCCCCAGGGTGCTGTCTCACCATCCGATGGATGGCCTGACGGCACTTGTGGTCAGCCACTTCTGTCACAGAACAAGTATTAATCAAGCAGATATCAGCCTGCTCACCCTTCTCAGCGGTGCGCACACCCATCTCCTGAAGCAACTTCCCAAAAGTTGACGTCTCTGAGAAGTTCAATTTACAGCCCAGCGTATAGTAGGCTGCCGTCTTGCCCTGAAAAGCCGAAGTGTTAATCATTTTTTACCCTTTCAACTTTTTACTTGTTTACCCTTATCTGTTATCGGGCACAAAGGTACATCTTTTTTCTCTATTTTCACCAAATTTTGGCAATTTTCCGTTAATGGGCAAAAATACACTAAATTTTAACATTTCGTATTTGCCTGATTATCAGCACTTTGCTAAAAAGTTACAAAAAAGACCAAAAAAAAATCGAAAAAAATGATACGCCGTATTAAAAATAT
>JAEEGJ010018802.1_pt1 | contig 15349 bp, 16 predicted proteins | sample 8958761 | NCBI WGS metagenome assembly JAEEGJ01 (sample SAMN16246546, study PRJNA631951) | gut metagenome | biome: gut microbiome; feature: rumen; material: RS-attached | host: Bos | place: Iran: Karaj | collected 2018-10 | reverse complement strand
TACAGGTAGAAACGAACTCAACGAGGCTTGAGCCTTTGCCAGCCATCGAAGCCTCGAAAGCCTTGCGCAGAGCCTTCTTCGCCTTGAGGATAGAAGCCACACTCTCGACACTCTGACGAGTGACGTAGCAGGTGCCCTCCAGTCCAGCAGCGATATCAGCCATCTTCAGGGGATAGCCATGAAGCTGAGGATCACGGCCATAAGGACAAGTAGAGGTCTTCTGACCAATCAGCGTGGTAGGTGCCATCTGACCACCCGTCATACCGTAGATAGCATTGTTGACGAAAATAATCACGATATTCTCACCACGGTTCAGAGCGTGGATGGTCTCACAGGTGCCGATACAGGCGAGGTCGCCATCACCCTGATAGGTGAACACCAGGCGGTCAGGCCAGCAGCGCTTGATACCCGTAGCCAATGCGGGAGCACGACCGTGGGCAGCCTCCTGCCAGTCGATATCTATATAGTTGTACGCGAAGACGGCACAGCCTACAGGTGATACGCCTACGGCCTTGTCTTCCATACCCATCTCTTCGATGACTTCAGCAATGAGCTTATGTACCACACCATGACTACAGCCTGGGCAGTAGTGCATATTATTATCGTTCATCAGCGTCGGCTTCTTGCAGACGATGTTCTCAGGTTGAACTATCTGATTTCTTTCCATAATTCTTATTTTAAGAAGTTAGATGAAGTTAGAAGAAGATATGTGGCTTCGCCACGAAGATAGAAGACATTTGTCCTTTATCTCCATCTATCTCCTTTTATCTTCTTATATCTCCATAATTTTCTCTTTCAGAGCCTCAACGATTTCTTCGGGATCAGGCACGATACCACCCAGACGACCGAACTGCTCAACGGGCACAGCACCATTCACAGCGAGGCGAACGTCTTGAACCATCTGACCAGCATTAATCTCTGCCACGAGGATACCCTTCACCTTCTTCGACAGCTCAGCAATCTGCTTCTCTGGGAAGGGGAACAGCGTGATAGGACGGAACAGTCCGACCTTGATACCCTGTTCACGGGCAATCTCCACACTCTTTTCTGCAATACGGGCAGCAGAACCAAAGGCGACGATAGCATACTCAGCATCGTCCATCAATTGCTCCTCATAACGTACCTCATTCTCCTGAATCTTAGCATATTTCTCCTGAAGGGCGATGTTACGCTGCTCCATGATCTCGGGCTTCAGCTCCAGCGAGGTGATGACCACACGCTCACGGTTCTTAGGCTTACCAGTAGAAGCCCAGGGGCACTGCTTGATCACCTCCTCGTCAGTACGACGGGGCTTGAACGGCGGCAGCACCACCTTCTCCATCATCTGACCGATAACACCATCGCTCAGAATCATGGCAGGGTTACGATACTTGAAAGCCAACTCAAAGGCGAGGTCTACGAAATCGGCCATCTCCTGAACTGAAGACGGAGCCAGCACGATTACCTTATAGTCGCCATTACCACCACCACGGGTAGCTTGGAAATAGTCACCTTGAGAGGGCTGGATCGTTCCCAGACCAGGACCGCCACGCTGAACGTTCACGAAAACGCCCGGCACCTCGGCACCAGCCATATAGGTGATACCCTCCTGCATCAGAGCAATACCAGGAGAGCTCGAAGAGGTCATGGCGCGCTTACCGGCTCCGGCAGCACCATAGACCATATAGATAGATGCCAGCTCACTCTCTGCCTGTACCACCTGCATACCGGTAGTCTCCCAAGGCTTCAGTTCTGCCAGCGTCTCAATCACTTCACTCTGCGGAGTAATAGGATAGCCGAAATAGCCGTCGCATCCGCAACGAATAGCAGCATGGGCGATTGCCTCATTGCCTTTCATCAATACAACTTCTTTCTCCATAAATTACTCCTCCACTCTTTTACGATACACGGTGATACAACCATCGGGGCAGACGATACCACACGAGGCACAGCCCACACAGGCTTCCTCGTTGACTGCCTCAACGTAGGGGTAACCGTGAAGATTCACTTTGTTGGCCAGGGCGATGACCTTCTGAGGACAGGCGATGATGCACAATTGGCATCCTTTACACCGCTCAGTATCCACCACAATGGCGCCTTTCATTTTTGCCATAATTATTCGTTTAATGCATTAACCTCTTTCGAAATTGGGTGCAAAGGTAGTGCAAACCGAGCGAAAAACCAAGAAAAATATTATTTTTTTTATAATATACTTGGTGGTTTAAGGAATTTTGTTTATCTTTGCCGCGTCGCTGATTAACTTTTTAAATCATTAGCGGCAAACATAAGTAGAGCTACATATGCTTTGACAATCTCTAAAACGAATAATTGTTCTTTATGAATATAGAAAGACTTATCATTAACTCTCGAGACGAATTGTTAAGAATTGACACTTCGAAAATTGTTTATTTTGAAGCAGATGGCAATTATACTTCCATCGTTATGACAAACAATCAAAGGTTTTCGCTGTGCACAAATCTTTCAAACATGGAGAAACTGTTGGCTGAAAAGCTCAGTGACCAGCATTCCTTTGTGAGGATCGGAAAGAGTTATATCATTAACCTCAGCTACGTAACACAAGTGAATGCATTGAGGAAACGTCTGACTTTATCAGACTTCACAACCTGTTCGTACACGTTGGAAATATCGAAGGAAGCATTAAAGAAACTAAAGGATATCATTGTAAAGATAAGAATATAATATAAGGTATGGAAGTAATAATAGGAAGAAAGGATGAAACCAATCAACTGAAGATCACAGTCGGCAAGCAAGAGAAGATCTGCGGAGAACCAAATAGCGTTCCCATTTCTGTAAGCAGACCACACTGTAGCCTCACTATTGGTAATGACGGTAGTATTACCATGAAAAACCTGAATCCTCAGAATGAGACATTCGTCAACGGTATGGGTTTTGAGTCCAAACAGATCACCCGCAACGACGAGTTAACCCTCGGTTATGACCATTATTATTTTGATTGGGAGTTCATCGAAGAATTGTTCCCCGTGATTGTCGACATCCGTCCACTGAGACATATCTGGCTTCAATACCAGGAAGAAAAGCTAAAAAGTACAATCAAAGAGCGTCGTTTCAACGCCATCAGCCGTATCTCCGGTATTTTTACGATGGGCGCGATGGTATTGACATTTGCTAACGGCGGCACACAAGATGGCGGAATAGGTGTCAGGCAGATCCTATATTATCTAGCCATCGTTTTCATGTTGGCCATTACAGGTATCTCTTACTATAATGCATCAAAGATTCCACGCAAGAACGCGAAATTAGACGAATGGTTCCAGGCAAAATATATTTGTCCGAACAAAAAGTGCAGGCATTTCTTGGGTAATTCACCTTATAATGTACTGTCACAGAATTCCGGTTGTCCTTATTGTAAAGCCCAATTCGGCAAAAAATAAGATCTATCCTAAAGCAATACATTTTGTACAAAAATCCCGCATGTTCCTACAGAACGCTCATAAAAGCTTGCGAACACGGGAAAAACAGCGTAACTTTGCAACCGGAAACAGGATTATTAACAATTAAAAACCAAACATTATGAGACCAGAAAATGAGAACAACACCTTTGAGAGTCAGGATGTGACTTTGGAAGGCCAGGGTGAGAAATCACAGAACGAGAAAAAGAACAAGGTAGCTACACTCGGAATCGCTGCTGCATTAGGTACTGCCTTCGGTGTTGCAGGAACAGCTGTTGCCAGCCCGTTGATTCATCCGAAAGAGACTTCTACCCAAGAGAACAACAATGGAGAAATCTCAAAAACTACTGAGCCCACTCCCGAAGTTCACCACCATCACCATCATCCGGCAAAGACCATTGTCGTTCCTGTTGAAGAACAGCAGCAAGAGCCGGAGATCAAAGTGACTTCTTATGAAATTACCACGGATGATTCTGGTAATCGTTACGAGATTGCAAACATCACAATTGACGGACATCTCGGACAAATCCTCGATGGTAACAGCGATGGTTACGCAGACGTGGCGTGGATTGATTACAACGATGACGGAACCATGCAACAGGTGGAGCTGACCGGCCTTCAGGAAGAGGGAACGATAATCAGAATGAATACACTTCGTGAGCAAGCCGATGTCGTCGTTAATAAGTACGATATTCTGGCCGACAATGATGTGTTGCTCGACACTGACAGCACCGACGGACTCATTGAACCAGATAACGATGACCAACTTGTTGAGGAAAGGACAAACCTTCATTTACCCGACTACACTGAGGAGGACAACTTGATTGCCGACAATAATTCCAATTTCGAAGACCTCGGCCCAGATTATAGCAATGATGCAGACATTAGTGGTTTTATTGGATAAGAGACTATGAAGAGAATACTTTTTATATTGAGCATGACATTGCTGTGTTTCCCGACAATAGTAAATGCCCATGACTTCGAGATCAGCACAAAGGACGGCCAGCGGTTGTATTTCAACATTACCGATTCCGTAAAACGGACTGTTGAGGTGACTTATTGCGGATCCATCACCAGCCGTGCAAGGAACAATTATAGAGGTACACTGAATCTAACTCCTCAGGTGCGTTATAAGAATAAGGTATATAGCATTACAGCCATTGGAGCCAAGGCTTTTAGTGGAAGTACAGGATTGACAAGCCTGGAACTGCCTTCCGGCATCCTTTACATCAACGATTTTGCTTTCGAGGGATGCTCAAAACTTACGCGAATAGCCTTCCCCAGCAACGCCATCAAAATTGGCACCGGTGCCTTCTTCGGTTGCAAGGCCCTGAACAGCATTGTACTAGGCGGCGAATGGACATCAGTCAATCTGAAGGACTTCCAATGGAGCAAAAATCTGAAAAGCATCAAGATCCCTGCTCGTGTAAGAAGCATCAAGAATCTGAAAGCGCTTACGGCCCTCGAGTCAATAGAGATTGATTCCGACAACCAAAATTTCAAATCGGTCAATGGCGTCCTCTATTCAAAATCTGGCGAAATCCTTTATGGATGCCCAAAAGCCTACAAAGACACGCTCCGGATTGCAGATGGCACAAAGACGATTCTATTGGGTTCCATTGCCGACTGTCAGAAGATCAGTTGCGTAGTTATTCCTGCATCAGTCGACTATCTTTCTTTCAGGGAGTTCGCCTTGCTGCCGAAACTGAAGGAAATAGCCATGATGGCAAACAAGCCGATAATGACTGCAAGAAGCAAGGGTAAGGATGTCTTCCTGCTCTCAGTAGCAAACACCGATGCGAAACTGCTGATTAACAAGCAATATAAGAAAGAGTATTTGAATCAGATTACAGTAGCTTCTGGCGAATATACGAATATACCAGCCCAAGGCGCTTCAGAAGACACGGCTCCCATGGTATGGGAGGTCAATAGTGTTCTAACAATTGGAAAAGACGACATTGTAGGAGTGAAAGATTTCAACCAATACTAATTGGAAAGGAGATAAAAGTATGAAAAAAATGACAACAACACTTCGTTTAGGACTATCAGCCATGCTGCTCTTCCTGACTACCTCAGTAACATCTGCTCAAAACCGCACCTCTGATAACCAGGCTGTCTCCGACACTGCTATAGCCAACAGATTAAACAGGATTCAAGAGTGCATCAAGGCCATTGATCAACAAATCCTCGATATGGGCTCCTCCCACTTCCAGGCAGGTCTGACGCTTGAAATGCAGGAACGAGCACAGATGCATGAGGACTCCATTCGTACCTCCCTCCTCTCAAAAAGAACTGAGTTAGAGTTGGAAGCAAAAGAAATCAGGCGCCATAGTATGAGACGTATAGCTATTAACCCGACTCAACCAAACAGGACGGAGCCTTCCGCCAGGCCACAAGCGCCCCAGCAACCGACTACAACGCGGCAAACCTCTGAGACAACAAGGGAATTGCAACGCATCTACCGTCAAAACCAGCAACGCACTCAGAGAAGAAAATAAATTTACTATTAACAAACTTAAATAAAAGAAGATTATGGCAACAGATAATGAAATGACGGTCGTTGATAACCAGACACAGGATATCGATGTTCAACAGCAGCAAGAGAAGAACAACTCCGACACATGGAGGAAAGTGACGATTGGCGGTTTGACTGGCATTCTGCTCGGAGCGAGTGGTGCTGCCGTAGCCAACTCACTGAGTAATCAGCAGATAGAAAACACCTCAGAAGAGCAAAATCAGCAAGCCGAAAGTAATGAAATAGATGTGGCCACCAGCGTTAGCGACAAGATGTCGTTTGGCGATGCTTTTGCTGCCGCTCGTTCAGAAGTAGGCCCCGGAGGTGTCTTCCATTGGAGAGGAAACGTTTATAACACCTATTATGAGAAAGAATGGGATGAGATGAGCAAGGATGACCGGGTAGCATTCGCCCATCGTGCCGCTCCCGAGATTGCCCATAACCATTCACATCATCAGCAGCAGCATGAAGACCACGGGCATGTGGCCGACGCTCATGCAGCTGAAGTAGAGGCCGCCATGGCTTCTGAGGATCCAGATGTGCGACTCATTGGCGTACAGGATGTAACCATGGAAGACGGTTCTGTCCAGACTTTCGGGGCAGCCACTGTTAACGGTTATGACGTCGTTTTGGTAGACATGGATCACAACGGTGTGTTCGACTATGCCGGAGTCGATGTCAACAACAATGGCCGGATTGATCCTAACGAGCGTATGGACATTGCCAATAGCCATATTACCGTCAACAGTTTCAGCCGTGAAGCTGGAAACGACCTGATCATACAGCGCCCTGCACCAGCCTTCGAAGATACTGTTTCTATGGAGACCCAGCAAGATACAAACGAAAATTGGGCTAATTCCGACGACCTTCCTGACTATACTAATGATTCAGACATTATTGGTTAAACAGATTATAAAAAGAGTTGCATTGATGATACTGATGACCTGCATCGTCGTCATGTCGGTGCAGGCAAAAGTATACCTAGTTGCTGTGGGTATCGACGACAACTCCCACAATGGATGTTCTACGCTGAAGACATGCGTTAACGACGTGAGTATCATTGACTGGGTATACAAGAAGAATGGTGAGAAGTCGAAGTCACGTAAAGCAGTGACTCTGGTTCTTCTCGATTCACGCGCCACAGCATCGAATGTCGAACAAGCGATGACGAAACTATATGCCCGAGCAGGTAAAAACGATCAGGTGGTATTTTTCTTCAGTGGCCATGGCGGCACTGGAGATATCGTGTGTTACGACAAGACGCTCTCTTACGACCGTGTCCGGGCAGCCATGGCAAAGAGCAAGTCAAAACAAAAGATCATCTACATCGATGCCTGTATGTCTGGTTCATTGAGACAACAGGCTGGCACAAGCCAACGCAGGTTCAACGATTCCAACGTGATGCTGTTTATGTCATCCCGTGACTCTGAGACCTCTGGAGCTGGCGATGGTGATTTCAAGAAGAACAGCACATTTACCCGGTATTTGCAACGTGGACTGAAAGGCGGTGCCGACTTGAATAAGGATCGCCGGATTACAGCAAGAGAATTGTTCAAGTTTGTGAATGAAGGTGTAAAGACAGAGACATACGGCAGCCAAAACCCCGTTATGTGGGGAAAATTCGACAACAACATGGTTGTCATGTCCTGGGCTAAAAAAAATAATTGACTCATGGCACAAGAAATGAAAGTCGTATGCCCACACTGTACAGCGGTGTTGAGCGTCAGGAATTCAAAAAACGAGGCATACAAAGAAATCGTATGTCCGAATTGCAAGGCATCCCTGCGTGTGAGGTTCGCGGCGAATCAACAACAAGCCGACGAGGGGAAAGCAGTCATTGGTGGTGCAAGGAATAATTATCCTGATCCCGACAAGACTTGTATTATCCATAAGTCTGCCGGTAGTTACATCCTTAGTAGTGAGGGACGAACCTATAAGTTAAAAGATGGCTTAAACACCATCGGTAGGCGAGCTACCACATCACAGGCCTCCATCCAGATCGAGACCACTTCCGTGAAGATGAGCAGGAATCATGCCCGATTAGAGCAGCTACGCTTGCCTGATGGTGGAGTCAAGCTCCGTCTCAGTAATTGGCAGAATCAGAACCCCACATTTGTGAACGGTATGGAGCTGAAGGGAACAGACGTGAGAACCATCCAAGACGGATATGAAATCAAAATGGCCGATGTCATCATAAGTGTCATCAAATTATAACTAAAAAAGACAGAAACGGTATGAAATTCCAATTATACCAACCTTTGTACATTTTCGAAATGGGCCAACGGAACAATCAGGAAGATTGCATCTCCCCCCAGCAGGGCTGTGCTAATGCTTCCAGTCGCATTTTCATCGTCTGTGATGGAATGGGAGGAATGGAAAAGGGCGAGGTCAGTAGTGGTATTGTGTGCAAGACCATCAGTAACTATCTGAAGGAGAACTGGTCAGAAGACGAAGTCCTGACAGACACGTTCATCGACAAGGCTTTGAACAAAGCTTATGACTCCCTGGATACACAAGAGGGTCTGGGGAGTATGACAGGAACGACATTGGCCATGATATGCTTCCATCGAGGTGGCTGTATCGCAGCCCACATCGGTGACAGCAGAATTTATCATATCAGGCCAGCAAGTCAGGAAATCCTATACAGGTCACGCGATCATTCGCAAGTGCAGATGCTCTACGAGATTGGCGAACTGTCTTATTGGCAGATGCGCACTGCTCCAAACAGGAATGTGCTGAGACGCGCCATTCAACCGCAACAGGATACGAGGGAACATGCTGATGTGATTCACATTACCAATATCAAGCCCGGCGATTATTTCTATCTCTGTTCCGACGGCATGATGGAAAACATGGAAGATGAAGAGTTGATGGAATTGTTGTCTTCCAAACAAATCAATGACGATCAGAAGCTCCAACTCCTTAAAGAGAAAACATCAAACAATATTGATAATCACTCATGTTACCTTGTTCGCATTGAGAGTGTCCAACAAGAAGAATCCGACTCTACATTGCCAGAGGATGAGACTCAGGCAAGAGCTGCCAATATGATTCTGAACGACCCAAACCGTTTGAAAAAGCCAGGCGAAGACGAGCCTGTAATAACAAACGAAGTGAAGGTCTTGTCACCAGGTTTCGAGGTCAAGGATGGCGCTAAGGCAGGATCGTCAGAAAACACATCGAGTCATCATCATAACAAGAACACGCATTCTTCCCATAAGTCTTCCAAGACTCATCATCATTCAAAATCAAAAAAGAAGAACAACACATGGTGGTTGGTTTTGGTTGCCATACTTATTTTGACTGTATTATTGGCCATATTCTTCTGGCCCTTCTCCAATCCTACTCCAATAAATCCATCCCATAATAGCAATAACACTGACCAATTAAGGAAGCCAAGGTGGGATGCAGGCAGAGGGAGCCAGCAGACTCCTGCGAACCAACGTTCTGTTCAAGAGCAAAGACAAGAGCTACAAGCTCCAGAAGTATCAAGTAGCCCATGCGACCGAGAAGTCCAGGAAGCACTTGATAATGCGATGAGAAGAGGCATGAGTCGTCAACCTTCCAGTAGAGTGAATACCAACCGTAATAATGATAGGAACAATATCGAGGGTTTAGTAAACTCTGCCGTGAGGGCCAATAACCGTCAGGCTACAAATGGAAGTCCTGAAAGCAGCAGAGAACCAGAACTGAGTGACGGTCTCATCGATCCCCTGCAAGAAGCGACCCAGAAGTCCAGCAAAGAAAACGTCCCTAATGATAATAACAAAAAGGAATAAAGTCCATGAACGAGTTATATAACGGCTGTGAACTGCAGAATGGAAGATACCGAATAGAAAAGAAGATTGGTAGCGGAGGCTTTGGTATCACTTATAAAGGGAAGACGAGTGTAACCATCACAGGTGAGCTCGGAAAGATGAATGTTGGAGTAGACATAGCCATCAAGGAGTTCTTTATGAACGAACGCTGCGTGAGAGGAACTGATGGTCAGACCGTCACCGTTCCAGCAGAAGGTAGTCACCAACAGGTTGAGAAATACAAGAAAAAATTCATCAGTGAAGCCCAGAAGCTTGCGAAAATTGAGCACACCAACATCGTGAGTGTCACGGATGTGTTCGAGGAGCACAATACCGTGTACTATGTGATGCGTTATCTTTCTGGAGGTTCTTTGGCCGACTTGGTCAAAAAAAACCAGTTAAAAAGACTGTCAGAAGAGGAGGCCATCAAGTTTATTAACCAAATTGGTAATGCGCTGAGCTATCTGCATAGCCAACAGATCTGCCATTTCGACGTGAAACCCCAAAACATCCTTCTCGATGAAAAAGGAAATGCGGTGCTTATCGACTTTGGCATATCAAAGACTTTCACTGATGACGGATCGAGTTCTATCAGTTCCTCAATAAGCTATACCAACAGGTATGCACCAATTGAACAATATAACGCGATGACAGAGTTCTCGCCTCAAACCGATCTTTATAGCTTGGGCGCCACGATGTACTACCTTCTGACAGGAGAAGCTCCTGCCGAGGCCAGTACCCTCTATGAGAATGGTTTTCCCGAACGGCCCTATTTCGTTTCTTTACAGATATGGGAGGCCATCAAGCTTGCTATGAGGCCAACGCGCAAAGAACGTCCCAAAAGCGTTGCCGAATGGTTAAACATCTTAAATGCAAGTCAAGACAATGGTACCAAGATAGAAGATAACGGAAAGGGAAACGGGTATGAAGGTGAAACCGTTATCTCTCGTACGCCACCAGTACGTCCTGCCAACTCAGGCGTTAAGTCCAACCAACAGACAGGTCACTCCACAAGCCATATTTATCAGACTGGTTACTCCCAGACCGGTAACTCTCTGATGGGAAACTCTCTGACGGGGAACTCCCAGACTGGCAACACCACTACAACCTATCGAACCAAGAATGGCTTCAGACAGTGGCTGATTATAGCCATTGTGGCAATGGTGTCAGCTGGTATTGGTTCTGGTTTATACATGTTCCTGATGAATGGAGAGGATAAGCCAACTCCATTCAAGGAGAAAATGACCACTGCGGAAGCCATTCAGAAGTTAGGCTCGACAGACATCACCTACGAGGAAGTCTTATTCCTAGCCAACAACGACAGTCTCATTATCCACAATGGTTCTCGGGCAGATGAAGACACGCTGATGGAACGGTTGAATACAGTCGGACAAATATATATGGAATTCATGAAACTGCCACATGATTTAAACAGCCTTGTCAACGCCTATAACATCAAGGCAGGTTTTTTATCAAGTGAGCAAATCAAAATCATGATATGGTTTATGAACAAGTCAAAATCGGAAAAAGCTAAATGGACAGAGTCAAAGCGACAGATTCATAGTTTTAAGGAATTCCGTGACGAAATGCATTCAATAATAGGAGATTAACAATTAATAATAGCAGATTAACAATTAATAATAGCAGATTATGAAACATTTACAATCAATTCTTGCAATCAGCCTGATAGCTCTTGTATTGAGTTGTAGTGGTGGTGAAAGCAGCAAGTTAAAGAAAGAGAACGATTCTGTCATGAGCGTGAACAAACTTCAGGCTCAAATTCTCGATGACATGACAGAAACATTGGTTGAAGTGTCATCCAGTTTAGATTCTATTTCTATTGGCGAAGGCCTTCTGAAGAAAAGTCCGGAAGAGGGTACCAGATTAAGTAAACAAGCGGTATTGGAAAGCCTTAGAGCTTTCAAGGGAATTTTGACAGAAAATCGCGCCAAGCTATCAGAACTGGAGCAGAAGCTATCTACACGTGACGATCAGTTAGCCAAGTTGGGTAATGTCATCAAGTTCTTAAACCAAGAATTAGATGCAAAAGAAGCAAGGATTCAACAACTGGAGGAAGAGTTGTCACAGAAAAACGCAGACATCTATAACCTCCGTTCTGAAATCGGCAATCTCTCAACCACAATAGGTTCGCTTGAAGAAGAGAAGACAACTATCCAAGAAGAACTTGATGCCCAGAAGAAACTAGGTAACAAGATCTTTTACGTAATGGGGACAACCAAGGAGCTAAAATCCAAGGGACTCCTTAAAGGTGGTTTATTTGCAAAGAAGAAAGTAAATTATGCTTCAATAGATAAATCTGTTCTTACTCCAGCCGAAAAAGCCTCCTTTACAGAATTGAGGATTCCCTCTAAAACAGCAAAACTCATGAGTGGTCATCCTGCAGGTTCTTACACTTTAGAAGAGTCAAATGGTTCTTATATTTTAAAAATCACAAACAAAGAAAGTTTCTGGAGTTTAAGCAACATTTTGATTGTCCAAACAAAATAATGGCAAAAAAAAGGACAAAAAATAGAGAGGATGTGTCAGAATGACACACCCTTCTCTCTTTGATTATTCTCAGACAAAACATATCTAATACTCCGTCTTATCTGTCTTTTCGCTCCAAAGGCGGAAGGTGACCAGAGCCTCATCACGGAGAAGAGGAATGATAGGCACGGTGCGGTTACCTAATGGACGTTCGAGTTCCTCGTAGATAAAGTCATCGGCGAACTGGATGTCTCTGGCATCCTTACGGTTATTACCGTAAAAGATACGACTGATACGGGCCCAATAGATCGCCCCAAGACACATGGGACAAGGTTCGCAGGAGGTATAGATCGTACAGCCCGAGAGATCGAAGGTACCCAGACGGCGACAGGCCTCACGGATGGTGTTCACCTCAGCATGGGCTGTTGGATCGTTATCGATGGTGACGCTGTTGCTACTACCGGCAATCACCTTGCCATCCTTCACAATGACGGCACCGAAAGGGCCACCACCACGATTAACACTCTCGTTGGCCAATCGAATGGCCTCACGCATAAATTGCTTATCTAGTTCAGTTATCATAATACTTAGGGATTATACATATCTTTACAATAGAAAGCCATGATGTCGTCAAGCATGCGCTTGGCTTCGACGGCCGGACTGTCGGGGTCGAGGTCGATGGCCTGTATATAGTAGTTGATGGCCTCATGCCACGCACCACGTTTCCGGGCCTTATTGCCAAGCTGATAGTACTCTTCGGCGGTCATTATACCTTATTTATAATATTCCTTTTTCCCGGCGGCAAGAGTGTTCTTCATCAGCGAGCAGATGGTCATCGGCCCTACACCACCTGGAACAGGCGTAATAAAGCTGCACTTGGGACTAACCTCATCAAACTTCACATCGCCGTTCAGACGGAAGCCACTCTTGCGGGTGGCATCGGGTACACGGGTGGTACCTACGTCGATGATGACGGCACCGTCCTTAACCATATCGGCGGTGACAAAGTCGGGCTGTCCGATAGCTGCGATGATAATGTCGGCCTCGCGACACTCCTCCTTCAACGTCTTGGAATGAGAGTGGCAGACGGTGACAGTGGCGTCGCCATACTGCTTCTGCATCATGAGCTGGGCCATGGGCTTGCCAACGATATTTGAGCGGCCGAGGATGACACACTTCTTACCGCTGGTCTCGATATTATAGCGCTTCAGCAGGGTAATGATGCCGAGGGGAGTGGCTGAGATGAAGCATGGCAGACCGATGGCCATACGGCCAACGTTGATAGGATGGAAACCGTCGACATCCTTGCGGTAGTCGATGGCCTCGATGATCTTCTGCTCATCGATATGCTTGGGCAACGGGAGCTGCACGATGAAGCCATCGACATCGGCGTCCTTATTCAGTTTGTCAACACAGGCCAAAAGCTCCTCTTCGGTGATGTTGTCCTCAAAGCGGATGAGGGTGCTCTTGAAGCCACAGGCCTCACAGGCCAGCACCTTATTCTTCACATACGTTTCAGAGCCACCGTCGTGACCCACCAATACAGCTGCCAGATGCGGCTGCTTACCACCACGGGCGATAACCTCTTTCACTTCTTCGGCAATCTCTGCCTTGATAGCTGCTGCTGTTGCTTTTCCGTCAATTAGTTGCATATTTCTTTTGTTTATTGTTGAGAGTTTATAGTTTATAGCTGATTACCCTGCAAGCCCTTCTGCCTATAGAACATATCATCTATAAACTATAAACTTTAAACTATCAACATTTACATCACAGCTTCGGCATTCCTCCTCCCTTCATGGCCTTCATCGCGTTGGCCATCTGAGCCATCTTAGAGGAGCCCATACCAGAGACCATGCGCATCATCTTTCGCGTCTGGTCGAACTGTTTCATCAGGCGGTTCACGTCGTCGAGTTTCATACCAGAGCCGGCTGCGATGCGACGGCGACGGCTTTGGTTGATGATATCGGGGTTGGCACGTTCCTTTGGCGTCATCGAGTTGATGATGGCCTCGATACCCTTGAAAGCGTTGTCATCGATGTCGAGGTCTTTGATCTGCTTGCCTACACCGGGTATCATCGCTGCCAAGTCCTTGATGTTACCCATCTTCTTGATTTGCTGGATCTGACCCATGAAGTCGTCGAAGTCGAACTTGTTCTTGCGGATCTTCTTCTCCAGGCGCTTGGCCTCCTCTTCGTCGTACTGCTGCTGGGCACGCTCCACGAGGCTTACGATGTCACCCATGCCGAGGATACGGTCGGCCATACGCTCGGGATGGAACACGTCAATGGCCTCCATCTTTTCACCCGTACCGACGAACTTGATGGGTTTTGTGACTACCGTACGGATGGAAAGGGCAGCACCACCACGGGTGTCACCATCGAGTTTGGTGAGCACAACACCGTCGAAGTCGAGACGGTCGTTGAACTCTTTGGCGGTGTTCACGGCATCCTGACCCGTCATCGAGTCGACGACGAAAAGGGTCTCGTTGGGATTGACGGCCTTCTTCAACGTCTCGATTTCCTGCATCATCTCCTCATCGACAGCCAGACGGCCGGCGGTATCGATGATGACTACATCATTAGCCTTGGCCTTGGCTTCGGCGATGGCGTGGTTGGCAATCTCCACCACGTTCTTGTTGTCAGGCTCGGTATAGACGGGCACACCGACACTCTCACCAACAACCTTCAACTGCTCAATAGCAGCTGGACGATATACGTCGCAAGCCACAAGCAAGGGTTTCTTGTGGTTGCGGGTCTTCAACAAGTTGGCGAGCTTACCGCTGAATGTGGTCTTACCAGAACCCTGGAGACCTGACATCAGAATGATAGCAGGCGCTCCTGCACGGCCCTCGACCTTCAGTTCAGAGGCTGTACCACCCATCAGCTCAGCCAGCTCGTCGTGGACAATCTTCACCATCAGCTGACTAGGCTTCACGGCGGTGAGCACATTCTGACCCAGAGCTTTCTGCTTCACCGTATCGGTAAAGGTCTTGGCAACCTTATAGTTCACGTCAGCGTCGAGCAAAGCTCGGCGCACATCCTTCAGGGTCTCGGCGACATTAATCTCAGTGATTTTGCCCTCACCTTTCAGGATCTTAAATGATCTCTCAAGTCTGTCACTTAAATTCTCAAACATATTTC
>JAEEGJ010018801.1_pt1 | contig 15350 bp, 8 predicted proteins | sample 8958761 | NCBI WGS metagenome assembly JAEEGJ01 (sample SAMN16246546, study PRJNA631951) | gut metagenome | biome: gut microbiome; feature: rumen; material: RS-attached | host: Bos | place: Iran: Karaj | collected 2018-10 | reverse complement strand
AGAAGGTCCGCATCAATCCGGGTAACTTCGTGGATACGGGCATCCTCACGCTCGAGAACCAGACGGACAAGATGTTCGACGAAGGCAAGGAGAAGGTCGCCGAAGCTTTCACGCCGTTTGTCCAGGAGGCCAAGCGCCTGGGACGCGCCATCCGTATTGGCGTGAACCACGGCTCGCTCTCGGCCCGCATGATTTACCGCTACGGCGACACGGTGGAAGGCATGGTGGAAAGCGCCATGGAATACTTGGCCGTGTGCGAAGCCGAGCATTTTGACCAAGTTGTTTTGAGCCTCAAGAGCAGCAACCCGCGCGTGGCGATTGCCGCCTACCGCATGCTCGCCGCCCGCATCAAGCAGGAAGGCTTCAAGCCGTACCCGTTCCACGTGGGCGTGACCGAGGCCGGAGCCGGTGCCGACGGGCGTTTGAAGTCCGCTGCGGGTATCGGTGCGCTTTTGCTCGATGGCCTTGCCGATACGATTCGCGTGTCGCTCACCGAAGATCCGGTGGCCGAAGTCCCGGTGGCCCAGGAACTTATCAAGGCCTGCGCCTTGCCTGCCGCCCCGACTGCATACAACGTGCCAGTGCTTGAAAAGGATCCGTACCATTACGAACGCAGGGTGACGACGCCTGTCGCCGTTTCTGGCGTGGAAATTGGCGGTAGCAGTCCGGTGAAGGTCGGCGTGAAGGCCGATGCGATTGCACTTACCGGCGAACGCCGCAATGCGGAATTCGCGTTGCCGAGCCTGGACGCCGCCCCTGTGGTGCAGTTCAAGGATGCGATGGATATCGCGGGGTTCGCCGCGAATCCGGCGAGCGTGCCCGCAGGTTCCGTGTTCTGCTATACCGGAGCCGAGATGGTTTCTGGCGTGCGCGCCCTTGCTGCCGCATTGGAAGCGGCAGGTCGCCAAGACCCGATTCTCCTTTATGCGAAAATTAACGACAGCGAACGCGATACGCTCCGCGTGTCCGCCGACATCGGAAGCCTCGTGACCGACGGTCTTGGCGATGCCGTCGTTATCGACGGCTACAAGGGCGCGAAGGAAAGCGTGCTCCTTGCATTCGACATTCTGCAGGCTGCCTACTGCCGCCGCAGCAAGACGAACTTTATCAGCTGCCCGAGCTGCGGCCGTACCTTGTACGACATCCAGCAGGTGATGGGCAAGATCAAGGCCCGCTTCGGACACCTCTCCGACATTTCCATCGGCATCATGGGCTGTATCGTGAACGGCCCGGGCGAAATGGCAGACGCCGACTTCGGCTACGTAGGTGGTGGCCCCGGCCGCATTACGCTGTTCGAAGGTAAGACTGCGGTGAAGAAGAACATCCCCGAAGAAGACGCCATCGAGGAACTCGTGAATTTGATAAAAGAGAGAGGCCGCTGGCAGGAACCGTAATTGCAGAACGTCATGGCGGACCTGATCCGCCATCTAGATTCCGGGTCAAGCCCGGAATGACGTAAAGACAAAGTTTTAAACATTAACAAAGGACAATACAATGGCAACTATTAAGACGATGAACAACATTTCCAAGAAAGGCCTGAGCCTGTTTGGCTCGTTCTACCAGGTTTCCGACTCTGTCGAAAATCCGGATGCCATCTTGGTGCGTTCCGCCCAGGTTGATACCGACAACTTTGACGGCCTGCTGGCTGTCGCCCGCGCCGGCGCTGGCGTGAACAACATCACCATCGACAAGGCTTCCGCGAAGGGCATCTGCGTGTTCAACACCCCGGGTGCAAACGCCAACGCCGTTGCCGAGCTCGTGATGACCGTGCTCGGCATGGCCGTCCGTAACGTGGACAAGGCCGCCGCATGGGTCAAGAACCTCGACACCACCGATCCGGACCTCGCCAAGACCGTCGAAAGCGGCAAGAAGAAGTTCGCCGGTATGGAACTCGCTGGCAAGACTCTCGGCGTCATCGGCCTCGGCAAGATTGGCGTGCTCGTTGCCAACTATGCCCGTTGGAAGAACATGCGCGTCATCGCTTACGAACCGTATCCGAACGCCGCTAACATGCACGAACTTTCCAACAAGGTGGAAATCGCCGACCTCGACACCGTGATTGCGAAGTCTGACTTCCTCACCGTGCACGTTCCGTTCATCAAGGGCGTGACCGAGAACTTGCTCAACCGCAAGAACCTCGCCGGCTTCAAGGGCAGCTACATCATGAACTTCGCCCGCGGTGGCATCGTGGAAATGGCCCCGGTGAACGAAATGCTCGCCTCCGGTTCCCTCCAGGGCTACCTCTGCGACTTCCCGGATGCCGACCTCATCAAGAACGACAAGGTGACCTGCTTCCCGCACCTCGGCGCTTCTACCGAAGAAGCCGAAGAAAACTGCGCCGTGATGGCCGTCGAAGAATTGAAGGACTACATCGAATTCGGTTGCGTTCGCAATTCCGTGAACTTCCCGGCCCTCGTCGATCACCCGCATGCCGGCGTCAAGAGCCGCGTCGTGGTCATCAACCAGGATGTTCCGAACATGATTTCCGAAATCACGAAGGTGTTCGGTGCCGAAGGCATCAACATTGCCAGCTTCTCTAACAAGAGCAACGGCAAGATCGGCTACAACCTCGTTGACGTGGAAAGCAAGGTTGATGACTCCATCATCGAAAAGCTCTCCAAGCTCGACAAGGTCATCAAGGTCCGCGTGATTCATTTCTAGTTGATTAACAACTAGTTTTCATACATCTTTTCGATTTCTTCGGCGTACCGCGCTTCGGCGACGGCACGCCGAATTTTTAATGTGGGCGTGAGTAGCCCGGATTCAATAGTGAGCTCGTCGCCGATGAGCGTCCACTTGCGGATTTGTTCCCAGTGGTTCAACTTGCGGTTGACCTTGGTGATATGGCGGTTGATGGATTCGCGGATGCGGACCGAGTTCATGGCTTTTTCGACGCTGAAATCGTCGTGCGAGAACTTGAGCATTCGCCTGGCACCTTCCGGGTTGAGCCAGATGACGGCCGAGACGAATTTGCGGTCGTTCGCGATGACCAGCGCCTGTTCTACGACGGGGTGGCGGCTGATTTCGAGTTCGATGGGGTTCGGACTCACGTACTTGCCGGTACTCGTTTTGAGCAGTTCCTTGATGCGGCCCGTGAAGTTCAGGTAACCGTCCTCGTCAAAGAATCCCTGGTCGCCTGTCTTGTAGTATCCGTCGGCGGTAAATACCTGCGAATTGAGTTCGGGCATGCCGTGGTAGCCGCTGAATACGCTTTCGCCCTTGACCAGAATTTCGCTGTTGTCGCCGATTTTCACGTCCAGGTAGCTGAGCGGCTTGCCGATGGAGCCGGGCCTGTTGTCGGCCAGGCTGTTTGCCGATACCACGGGGCAGCATTCGGTCATGCCGTAGCCTTCGCGTATGGGTATGCCGACGTTCAGCAAAAAGCGCAATATGGATTTGTTCAGGGCGGAACTGCCGCTCACGATGAACTTGAAGTTCCCGCCGATGGCGTTTCTCATCTTGCGGTAGACCAGTTTGTCGTATAGTCTGTAGATGATGGAGCGGTGGGCGCTCGGGGGTGCAATCTTTGCGACCTTGATGGCGTTGTTGATAACGTAGCGCTTGATGCCCTTCGCGTTTCCGCCGGAGGCCGTCATGCTTTCGTAGAGGCGTTCGAGGATTCTCGGGACTACGACCATCCCGGTCGGGTGAACTTCCTTCAAGATGACGGCGAGATTCTTGGGGCTGTCGGCAAAGTAGATGGCCGCAGCGTTAAGCATGTAGAAGTAGACGACCATGCGTTCCAGCACGTGTGCGACGGGGAGCACGGTAAGCGCGCGGTCGGTCTTGGGGTCCATGGGGTAGAGCTTGCGCAGGTTGTTTATCTGCACGAGCATATTCCGGTGACTCAAGTCGGCGCCTTTGGGGAGTCCCATCGAGCCGCTCGTATAGATGATGCTGAACAGGTCGTCGGGATGGATCATCTGGAGCTGGTCGTCTACCCAGCTGTAGTATTTACCCTGTTCGCCGAGTCGCCGGCCCTCTTCGACCAGGTCGTCCCAGTAGATGGCGTTTTCGGGCAGGGTACTCCTGGAGTCGATGCAGATGACTAGCTTGAACTGGTCCAGGAACGCCTTGAGGGGCTCTTCCAGTTCGGCGACGGAGTTGACGAAGAGGATTTGCACCTCGGAATTGTCGCACTGGAACTGGAAATTCTCGGACGAGATGTTCGGGAACAGCGGGACGGTCCGGGCGTGGTTTACCTGGATGGCGATATCGGCCAGAATCCATTCTGGGGAACTTGGGGCGATGATGCCGACGCTTTCGCGGGCCCGCAGGCCGCGGTTGTTGAGGGCGATGGCGGTAAAGATGGCCGTATCGCGTAATTCTTCGCGAGAATAGTGGACCCATTGCCCGTCAATCCTCTTGTACCACCCGTTAAAGTCTTTCCGGGAACAGGTGGAAAAGAACATGGCGGCTAGCGATGTGGACTGGGAGGGTTCCATAGTACCAAAATACAATCATTTTTCCGGGAACGGCATGTTTTTTTTGCTAATATATTGTAAGCAGTTATACAAAAAGGGATGTTTATGGATTTCAAGGTAACTTGTGTTGCCGCCTTGGCGGCGTTTACTGTTTCTACGGTGTATGCCCAGGTGAAACTGGGTGATGCCGGCGGCTGGCTCGAATCCGCGTACGCGCAATGGGCCGACGACAGTTCCGACAGCTACAACGTTTACTACTCCGGCGAGGGAAATTCCGGCGTGAAGGTGGATGCTTCGCTTGTTCGCAAGTACGGTTCCACCTGGCGAGTCGATGTTCCGGGCCTCAAGGCGGGTAGCTACACGCTGAAAATTGTCGGCGTGAAAGGCGGCAAGGAAGGCCCCGCCGCAGCGACCGAGACTCTCGCGGTTAAAGCGTACGACCGCTCCGGCTTCGCGTTCAGTAACGGCCACGTTCCCGGTGCCTACAAGATGGACGGCACGCTCAAGGACGGCGCCGTTATCATCTACATCACCGAATCCACGAAGAACTCGGTCAAGTTCGACGTCACGACCGACAACAAGGGCGGAACCACGAGCTGCACCGGCTTCCAGGCAATCCTTACCGCCATCAAGAAGGGCTTCGAGAAGCGCCCGCTCGATTTCCGCCTGGTAGGCAACATCACCGACCCGGATTCTACGGACAAGGGCGATATCCTGGTGGACATGGGCAAGAAGGAAGGCATGGCGGTGACCATCGAGGGCGTCGGTCCCGACGCGACCGCGAACGGCTGGGGCATCCGCATCAAGAACGCGCAGGATGTAGAAGTCCGTAACCTCGGTATCATGAACGTGAACAGCGGGGAAGGCGACAACATCGGGCTCCAGCAGGACAACAGCTACGTGTGGGTGCACAACTGCGACTTCTTTTACGGCGATGCGGGCAGCGACAAGGACCAGGTGAAGGGTGACGGCGCCCTGGACTGCAAAAAGTCCACCTACGTGACCTTCAGCTACAACCACTTCTGGGACAACGGCAAGTCGAACCTGCTCGGCCTTTCGGAAGGCTCGACGGACGGGCTCTACATCACGTATCACCACAACTGGTACGACCATTCCGACAGCCGCCACCCGCGCGTGCGCTACTACAGCGCCCATGTGTACAACAACTACTACGATGGCATCGCCAAGTACGGCGCGGGCTCCACGCTGGGCTCGTCCGTGTTCATGGAAAGCAACTACTTCCGCAACTGCAAGTACCCGATGCTCACCTCGATGCAGGGGAGCGACGTGTATGCGGGCGGCAACAAGCGCGACCCGAAGAATTACGGCACTTTCAGCGACGAGGACGGCGGAACTATCAAGGCGTACGGCAACCGCTTTGAAGGGAGTTACACGTTCATACCGTACGGGGCGAGCAAATATGTGCTGAAGGGGGCGGAGACTGCTATCGGTGAAATCGATTCCAGGGCGGACTTTGATGCATACGTTGTGGATAGCCGCGACGCCAAAGTCCCCGAAACTGTCAAGTCTTACCAAGGCGCGAATTTGTACAACAACTTCGATACCGACAATTCCGTGATGTACAAGTACACTGCCGAGACCCCCGAGTCGGCTAGAGACAACGTTGTCAAGTATGCCGGTCGCGTGCAGGGCGGTGATTTCAAGTGGACTTTCGACAACTCCAAGGACGACGAAGCCTCCGAAGTGAATCAGGCTCTCAAGGATGCGCTCGTTGCGTACAAGGGCTGGAGCGGAGCCGTCATTCCGGACTCCGGCGCAACCGCCAACCCGGACTCCAGTACAACCGTTATTCCGGGCCGTAGAGGTGTCGCGGGCAATGTTTCCGCCATCCGTTATAACGCCAATGCAGCTCGTCTCGAAATCGTGGCGTCCGGCCCCTTCCGTATAGAAATCCTGCGCGTGGACGGAAAGAAAATGTTCTCCGGCCGTTCCCGCGTAATCGACCTTTCGGGGCTCCGTCCGGGGGTATATTTGGCCCGTTTAGTCCAAAAAGGGCAAATTGATGTAAAAACTTTTTTAAGATGACCTTTTTTCGTGAGCATAATCAATTGTATCCAAAATTATTACAGAAGAAATGGCTTTTTTAATCTATTTTTACGGCAAAAGGGATTGGTGCAACCACAAATAATAAGGATGTAGAATGAAAAAAATTTTAGCAACAATGATGCTTGCGGCCGTGTCTGCCATGGCTATTAGTGCAAGCCGAATCGGCCCTGTGAGCACGTACGGTGAGCTCAAGGCAAACGGCAGCAAACTGTCCGGTTCTTGCCCGGATTATGCCAACCAGGCTGTCCAGGTGAAGGGCATGAGCCTCTTCTGGAGCTCAGGTGCCGACAGTTCCACGGCGTTCTACACCGAAAAGGCCGTGAACCTCATGGTGAAGGACATGGGCATCGAAGTCATCCGCTTCGCCATGGGCGTGAGCAACAACTTTGACAAGGGCCGTGGCTACATCACCGGCGGTGAGGACCTGCAGAAGGCTTACCTCAAGAACGTCGTGAACGCTGCCATTGATAACGACATCTACGTGATTATCGACTGGCACATTGAAAGCTCTACGGGTTACACCGATGATGCCGTCAAGTTCTTTGAATACGCAGCCCAGACCTACGGTAGCTACAACAACGTGATTTTCGAAATCTGGAACGAACCCACCGGCGATATGGGTACGGTGAAGTCCCATGCCGACAGGGTGATTCCGGCAATTCGTAAGTACTCCGACAACCTCATCCTCGTGGGTAGCCCGGGATGGTCCAGCCAGCCGAACAATTGCGCAAACGCTGGCATCAGCGACAATAACTACGGTTGTACGCTCCACTTCTATGCTGCAACCCACCAGGTTGGCGGCGGCTACGACGGTAACGCAAGCCAGGCTATGAATGCAGGTGTCCCCGTGTTCGCAACGGAATGGGGTACTGTTTCTGCCGACGGTAACGGCGGTGCCAACCAGGGCGCCAGCGAAGCCTGGATCAACTGGATGAACCAGAACAAGATTTCTTGGGCCAACTGGTCTGCTTCTGCGGTGAACGAAGGTTCTGCCGCGTTCAACAAGATCAACCTCGATAACGGCCTCTCTTACTCCACGTCCGGTAACATGGTCAAGGGCTGGATGAACAAGGGCAAGGCTTACAAGGATTGCGGCCTCCAGAACGGTAATTCCTCCTCCGCTAGCGGCTACTCCACTGGTGTTGCTAACGGTGCCAAGACCGACATGATCGACGACCTGGAAGACAATGACCGTTATGCCTACACGGGTGGTTTCTGGTCTGCTTGGACCGACGCCGGCGAAAAGGGCGACCATGGTGTTGGTGGCTCCTCGATCAGCAACGGCAAGTGGGAAAACGATTTCGGCAAGGAAGTCTTTGACGTGTTGATGGCTTCTGATGGCGGCAAGAACACTTCTAAGTACATGGCTGGCCTCAAGGACATCAAGCTCTCCCAGGGTACCTACGAATACGCTCCGTATGTTGACCTCGGCTTGAACCTTACGAAGGACACTGCCCTCTTCGACATGAGCTCCTGCAAGTCTATCAGCTACAAGTTCAAGGGCGCTAGCCACAACTTCCGCGTTGAAACTTCTCTGATTGACAACTGGAACTTCCACCACGTGAACAAGGACGCTTCCGAAGACTGGAAGGAAGTCGAACTCACTTGGGATCAGTTCAACCAGGAAGACTGGGGCGATAACGACAAGCACTTCAACCTGAAGGACAAGGGCCTCAACAAGGTCATGCGTCTCGCCTGGGAAGTCAAGGGCGTGCTGAACGTTCCGGATGCACAGAACCAGCCGAAGTACAAATTCCTCTACGTGGACGATGTCCGTTGCGACGGCATGAGCATCACCGCTATTTCCAACATGGACGCTCCGGCTTCTTCTTCTAGCACGGTTGCCAAGAGCTCCAATAGCGTGGTGACTTCTTCTTCCTCTGTCACTCCGACTTCTTCCTCTGTTATCATTACGGATATCCTCGTCATCGACGATGTCGAAGACGGCGACGAAGTCCTCAACACGACCGGTACCTGGTACGCCTACACGGATACCTCTTCGGGTGGCCTCTCCTCGATTACCAACGTCTACGATCCGACTCTTCCGGGTTACGTCGTCGTGCTCCCGGGTACAACGGACCCGACTAACGGTTCTGCCAACTTTGTCGGCCTGCAGGGCATGGTCTGGGGTGAAGGCACTTACGAATACGATCCGTTCGTGGCTCTCGGCCTCAACATGAATGCCGATACCTCTCTGGGTGTCGACCTGAGCAACTGCCCGGTGCTGAGCTACCGCTACAAGGGTGCTGCTCACCAGATCAAGATTCAGGATGGCCAGGTCACAGACTTTGCCTACCACTACCGCAAGCTGGTTGACGCTGCCGACTGGACGCTCGTCACCTTCGCTCAGGAAGAATTCAAGCAGCCGAGCTGGACTCAGGATCCGAAGGTCCTCAACTGGGCGAACATCAAGAAGATTGCCTGGGAAGTTATCGGTGCCAAGGGTTACACGGATACCTACCAGCCGACCTACAACTACCTGTACGTGGACGACCTCAAGTGCGTCGACCAGGTGGTCAGCATTCCGTTCGCCGCCCGCTCTGCAAGTGGCCTCAAGCTCGGCGTGCAGGGCTCTTCGCTCAACATCTCTGTTGCGAAGTCCGGCAACGTGAAGGTGCAGGTGTTCGACATGATGGGTAACGTCGTGAAGACCGTCTCTGAAAGCGTGACCTCCGGCATGCACCAGGTTTCCCTGGAAGGCATGACTCGCGGCAACTACGTTGTCCGCGTGATGATGGGTCGCGATTCCAAGACTGCCCGCATCAGCCTCCGCTAGAAATCATACCCGGCTTAGCCCGGGACATCCTTAAAAAATTGCCTCGGCTTTGCCGAGGCTTTTTTTGTGCTTTTTGTCATTGCGAGCATCGAAGATGCGTGGCAATCACGTTACTGCAAATCGCGTTGCAGGATTTCGCACTTCTCCTTTTTCCACTCTTCAAAAGTGTCGTCGGCGATGTGCTGCTTGGCTTCGCGCATCAGGTGCAGGTAGAAGTGCAGGTTGTGGATGCTTGCGAGCGTAAACCCGAGGGATTCCCCGGCGTGGTGCAGGTGGCGCAGGTACGCGCGGCTGAAGTTACGGCAGCAGTAGCAGTCGCAATTCGGGTCCACCGGCTTGTCGAATTCTTCGGCATGGCGGGCTGCCTTGTAGCGCAGCACTCCTTCGCTTGTAAAGAGCATGCCGTTGCGGGCGTTACGGGTGGGCATCACGCAGTCGCACATGTCCACGCCGCGCTCGATGAGTTCCAGCAGGTTCCAGGGCGTTCCTACGCCCATCACGTAGCGGGCGTGGTCCTGCGGCAAAATGTCGGTGCAAAAGTCCGCAATCTCGTACATCGTCTCGGTGGGCTCGCCTACGGAGAGGCCTCCCATTGCGAATCCGTCGGGTTCCAGTTCCGCGATGCGCTCGATAGCCTGTTGGCGCAAGTTCTTGTGCATGCCGCCCTGGATAATCCCGAAGAACTGCTGGTCGTAACCGTGGATGGGCGGGTGCTCCTTGAGCCAAGCAAGCGCCTCGGCGGTCCACTTGAGCGTGAACTTGAGGCTATGTTCCGCTTCCTTAGCGGTGCTCGGGAAGGGCGTGCATTCGTCGAGCGCCATGATGATGTCGGCGCCGATTTCCCGCTGGGCGTTCATGACGCTTGCCGGGCTAAAGAAATGCTTTGAACCGTCCAAAATGCTCCGGAATTCCACGCCTTCGGGCGTGATTTTGCGGAGGTCCTTCAAGCTCCATACCTGGAATCCGCCGCTGTCGGTAAGCACCGGGCCGTCCCATGCCATGAACTTGTGGATGCCGCCCGCCTTCGCAATACGCGGGGTAGTGGGGCGCAAGTACAGGTGGTACGTGTTCGCGAGGATGATTTCCGCCTTGATGTCCTTGAGCTGTGCGGGCGTTACCGCCTTCACGGTCGCCTCGGTGCCCACCGGCATAAAGATGGGGGTGGTTACGTCGCCGTGGTCGGTATGGACCACGCCCAGGCGGGCCTTGGACTTCTTGGAGGTTTTCAGGAGCTCGAAACGGTTCATTTGGCGTAAAATGTAGAAAAAAACGCCCGTTGTCAATTTATCCATAGAGTTGTCTATGTTAAAGGGGTTATCTGGGCCAAAAAGGGATAGTTTAAGATTGTATGGGCCTACGCGTGTAGGCGCTGAGATGGAGTGATATATGGATTACAAAAAGGTCTGGAAAAAGGCCTCCTGCCTTTTGGCAGGTTTGGCCACGTTCGGCTTAGCCGACAACCCGATTTCAACTTACCATTACCTGGCGGACCCTTCGGCAGCTGCCGACGACAGTACCTTCTACATCCTGACCGATGTGGACGACTACAGCCCCCAGCAGAACTACAATTACGACATCGTGGGCCTTAACGCGTTCACTTCCCAGGACATGAAGAACTGGACCGACCACGGCATGATTTTCCGCTCCAAGCGCGAATTCGGGGATTACCCCAACAATACCTGGGCGTCCGGTATCGCCGTCCATAAGGGCAGAATCTACATTGTTTACCCCAACGGCGCCAGCGGCGTGGGCATGCTTACCGCGACAAGCATCGACGGCCCCTATACCGACCCCGTCAAGGAAACCCATGGCGTGAACTACATTGCCGCTTCCTATGGCTCCAGCGTGATAGGTGGCTGCGACGGCATTGCTCACTGTTTTGACCCGGGCATCTTTATCGAAGATGACGGAACAGGCTACGTGATTTTCGGCGGCGGTGAAAACGGTCAGCGCCCCTATGGCAACAACCTGGATATCATCAAGTTTACCGAGAACAACGGCAAGATTACTATCGACAAGAATTCCCTGACGCGCGTCAGTGCACAGAATTCCTTCGAAGCTCCCTATATCCACAAGAAGGGGAGCAAGTATTACTTGAGCTTCAATACGCCTCCGCAGGTCATCGACTACGGCATGGCCGACAAAATCACGGGCCCCTATACGTTCGTTGGAACGGTCATCCCTGGAGTCGCTGGGGTGCCCGATGCCCATAACGAGGGCGGCAACAACCACCAGGGCTTTGCCGAATTCCAGGGCAAGTGGTATGCCGTGTATCACGATCGCCGTCTGGTCACCGCAGATGAACATCCGGGTTCCTGTACCCAGTCCGGCCAGTGCACCAATAGCCCGAACAAGGAAAATCACAGAAGCGTGTCCATCGACGAACTCACCTGGAATGGCGACAAGATGAACAAGCTCACTTTCACTCGTGAAGGCCCCAAGCAAATAAAGAATTTTGACCCTTACAGGACATACAAGGCGCTGACCAGTTCCAAGCAGCGTAACGTGCGCAGCCGTACCGACTGGACCAAGGGCAAGCCCGTGGTGCACGTGCTGACTCCGCTTGCCACCAAGGAATCCTGGATTCGCGTTTCGGGCGTGGACTTCGGTAACGGAGCCCAGAACCTCCGCATCAAGGCGGCCAACGTGGGCGACGGCAACAAGATTGAAATCCACAAGGGTTCTGTGAGCGGTACGCTCGCCGGTACCTGCGAACTCGAAAAGACGGGTAACTGGAACACCTACACCGATAACGATTGCGAAATGACAGGCCTTAGCGGTGTCGTGGACCAATTGTTCTTCGTGTTCAAGGGCTCTAAGGATTCTACCATGGGCATTCTGGAATGGGAATTCCAGGGCACCAAGCGCGAACCCGAACCGCAGCAGCCGTTTGGCGGCAAGGCTTGGGCTATCCCGGGCAAGATTGAATTGGAAAACTTCGACGAACCGGGCTACGGTGCCGGCAGCGATTCTTACTCCGACAACGATACCGACGACCATGGCGCCGAAAGCAACGGCGGCAAGAGCTACCGCGAAGGAACGGGCGTCGATATATACAAGAAGGCGACCGGCTATGTGGTCGGCTATAATCAGATCGGCGAATGGCTGGAATACACCGTAGAAGTGGCTGCGGCAGGCGATTACACCATGTATGCCGCGGTGGCTTCGGCCAATGCGACTTCCAGCTTCAAGCTGTCTATCGACGGTGACGACATTACTGAAGAAATTGCCGTTCCGCAGGCGACATCCGGCGAAGACAACTATGATGAATACAACAAGGTCAAGGCTAACGTGACGCTTGCTGCCGGAAAGCATATCCTCCGCTTTACCGTGACCGGGGACTGGATGGATATCGACTATATCAACTTCTTGCAGGGCAAGGACGCCGAAGATACCGAACCGATTGGCCCGCTGGCTATAGGTGACGTAAGGTTCCAGAACAGGTCGTCGCAGGCCTTCCGCGTGTATGGCCTCTCGGGCAAGATGCTCGGTACGGTGGAACTCACCGGCACGGATGCCTCCAGCGCTCTCAAGGCGGCTGGCTATACCAGGGGCGTCTACATGCTCAAGCAGGTGCAGGGCGCTAAGAGGTTCATGGTCAATACCGCTAAGTAACTGGAAAGAATTTACAACACTCTCTCCATCTTGCTACCCCGGATTTATGTCCGGGGTTTTTGTCTTGTATAGGGGAGGGCTTTTTTTCGGCAAAAAGAAAACCCGGCTTTTCAGCCGGGTTTCTTCTGCGGTCGGACAGACTTGAACTGTCATGGGATCGCTCCCACTAGCACCTCAAGCTAGCGTGTCTACCAATTCCACCACGACCGCGTGGTCCTTAGCGGAACGGAGACAAATTTAGTTTAAAAGGGCGGCTTTGTAAAGGGGGGTGGGGCATTTTTTCGAAAAAAAACGCTTTTACTTTACTTCCGCCACCAGCTTATCGAACACTTGCCCGCGGACCTTGTAGTTCTTGAACAGGCCAAAGCTCGCGCAGGCGGGGCTCATGATGACGGCTCCGCCTTTGCCGATAGCGAGGCTGTCGGCGAAGGCTTCCTCGAGCGTAGGGAAGATTTTCGCCGGGACCTGGAGGCCGGCCTGCGTCAGGGATTCCAGCATGCGCTCGGCTGTGGCGCCGATGAGGGCAATCCTCTTGAGGTTCGGGCGCTGCTTCACGAGGATGCCCGAAAGCTCGGTGAAGTCCGCGTTCTTCTCGGAGCCGCCGAGAATCAACGCGAAGGGGCGCTTCATGCTGGCGGTCGCGGCGATCGTCGCATCGGGGCGGGTGGCGTAGCTGTCGTTGAAGAACTCGATGCCGTTCTTTTCGCCCTTGAATTCCATACGGAAGGGGAGCGTCTCGTAGCTCTTGAGGGCTTCGAAGGCGTCGGCCACCTTGATGCCGAGGGCTTTCACGGCGAGGGTCGCCGCCGCCATGTTCTCGAGCTGGTAGATGCCACGCACCTTGCAGTCCGAGAGGAACAGCTTTTCGCCGTCGATGGCGAGGGTGGCGCCGTCAATCACGGCGTCTCCGTCGCCGGCGCTGGGGCCGTCCGCAAGGCTTACCGCGTATTTCGTCTGGGCCGGGCTCTCGCTTGCAATCTTCGCGGTCGGCTCGGCGTCTTTCAGGTACACGCAGGTGCCGCCACGCTTTTGCCAACGCACCAGGTTAGCCTTGGCGTCGCGGTATTCCTCGACGCTCTTGTGCCAGTCCAGATGTTCGGTCGAGACGCGCAGTACAACGCCCACGTCGGGCGAGACGGACAACGTCATCAACTGGAAACTCGAAAGTTCCAAGATGCTCACGCGGTCGGGTGTTTCTGTCCCGAGCAGGTCGAGCGCCGGTACGCCGAAGTTACCGCCAATCTCGTTGTTTACGCCGCACTTGGTGAGGATGTGGCTAATCATGCTCACGGTAGAACCCTTGCCGAGGGTCCCGGTGACGCCAACAGTCTTCTTGGATTTAGTTTGTTCTAAAAACAGCTGAATCTGGCTCGTCATGAGCCCGCCATTCATCTGGAACTTGAACAGGTCCTGGCTCATCGGGTACACGCCCGCCGAACGCACGACGGTCACGCAGTCCTTGAGCCCGTCCATGTAGTTTTCACCGCTGAACGTTTTCACGTCTACATCGGCGGGCACTTCCGGCAATGTTACCGGGTTCTTGTCCATCACGACGATTTTCTTGATGCCACTGCGTACCAGGTAATTGAATGTGCTCTGGCCTTCGACGCCAAAGCCGAGAACGCCTACCGGCGCTACAAGATTGTTGTTCATAAAAACCTCGGAGGATAATATAGCAATGAGCTGTGGGCGATGTGTTGTGAACAATCCCAAAACAAAATCCGCCCCGACAGGGGCGGACTCTTGTATGCGGTCGGACAGACTTGAACTGTCATGGGATCGCTCCCACTAGCACCTCAAGCTAGCGTGTCTACCAATTCCACCACGACCGCGAAGTTTAACGGCGCACTCCTTGCATACTTGCCGCATGCAGGCGGCGCCGGTCAAACTTACTCAGCAGCCGGAGCCGGGACTTCGGTAGCCGGTGCGGCCGGTGCTTCGGCGGCAGGGGCTTCAGCAGCCGGTGCCTCAGTGGCCGGAGCGGCGAAATCACCCGGGAGAGCCGGGATGGTCGGGGCCTGCTGGGCCGCATTTTCGCGGGTAGCCTTCTGCATGGCGGATTCTTCAACGGCCTGGTCCTGCTTGGCAGTAATGAGGCCGAGGGCGAACACCACGATGAAGAAGATAACGGCAACGCCACGTGTCAACTTCTGGATGAAGGTCGCAGCACCTGCGGTAGAGAATGCGGATTGAGAGGTCATGCCACCGAGACCTGCCAAGCCACCCATCTTGTCGTTCTGCACGAGGACGAGAAGCATGAGGAAGAAGCAGAGAAACACGTGGACGACGATAAGGACCCAAAAAAGAGTTGCCATAGTGACGATTCCTTGGTTGGTTGATTAATTACTTGGCTTCGGCAGCGTCGATGATTTCCTTGAAGGTGTTGGCCTTGAGACCTGCACCGCCAATGAGACCGCCGTCGATGTCCTTCTGGGCGAGGAGGCCTGCTGCGTTGGCGCCCTTCATGG
>JAEEGJ010018800.1_pt1 | contig 15351 bp, 9 predicted proteins | sample 8958761 | NCBI WGS metagenome assembly JAEEGJ01 (sample SAMN16246546, study PRJNA631951) | gut metagenome | biome: gut microbiome; feature: rumen; material: RS-attached | host: Bos | place: Iran: Karaj | collected 2018-10 | reverse complement strand
GTGCAAATATCTGTTTGACAACCGCTACGGCACCGGCCAGAGCGTTTGGGACGGCATTATGCGCACCACCAACCTTATCGTGGCCTCCAAGACAGTGGTGGTGGCGGGTTACGGCTGGTGCGGCAAAGGCGTGGCAATGCGGGCCAAGGGCCTGGGCGCCAGCGTCATCGTCACGGAAATAGACCCCATCCGGGCAATGGAGGCGGTGATGGACGGCTTCAAGGTGATGACTATGGACGATGCTGCGCCGCTGGGCGATTTGTTCATCACCGTCACCGGCTGCTGCGACATTGTGTGCGAGCGCCATTTCCGCGCTATGAAAGAGGGCGCAATCTGCTGCAACGCAGGTCATTTTGATGTAGAGGTGGATGTGGCAACCCTTCGAAAGATTGCCACCGAGACCAAGGTTGCCCGCAATAATATCGAAGGCTTCAAGGTAGACGGCAAGTGGATTTATCTGCTTGGCGAAGGTCGTCTGGTGAATCTTGCTGCAGGCGACGGTCATCCGGCTGAGATTATGGATATGAGTTTCGCCATCCAGGCTCTCTCTGCCGCATATATCGTGCGCAACAAGGGGATGCTGCCTTCAACAATGCTGGTAGTTCCGGAAGAGATAGACAAGTTTGTGGCGCGCAAAAAGCTGGCCGCCTGGGGCGTAACCATAGACACCCAGACAGAAAAGCAAAAGGCATATCTAGAGAGCTGATGCGCTACACCCACATAGCATTTGACATAGACGGCACCCTGATTGACACTCAGGATACTTTCACATATTCGTTTGCCAAGACCATAGGCGAGATCAAGGGGATGGATGTGCTGCCCGACGATCTGGTGCAGTACTTTGGCCTGCCCAGTATGGTGGGCATAGAGAAGGTCGGCTTTCCCGACCCGGCGGTGGCGCTGGATCTCTGGGAGAAATACTACCGGGAGATGGCGGCCACCAAAAGCAAGCCATATCCCGGCATCCACGAAGCCATAGAGAGGTTGGCGGCCGCCGGCCTCAAAATGGGAATCATAACCTCCCGCAGCCGCGACGAGTTTGAATACGACCGCAACCTGGATCCCTGGCGGAAGCATCTGTCTGTTGTGATTTGTGCCGATGACACAGTGAAGCACAAGCCCGACGGCGAGCCTGCCGAGGCCTTTGCCGCTGCGGCCGGTGTGGCCCGCAGTGCGTGCCTCTACGTGGGCGATACCCCTATGGATGCCCTCTGCGCCGCCAATGCGGGTATGGACTTTGCCCTGGCCGACTGGCGGGGCGATGCCGGAGATGATATTCAGGCAAAATACCGCTTCTCTTCTGCGGGAGAGTTGCTGAAAATAATACTTCAATAGTATGAAACAGTCGTGTAAATACGCCCTTTTGGTCCCCACCAGTATGGGGCTGAGACTTTGTCCCGATGCAGGGCAGCCGATAGCCGCAAGCGACACTTTCCGCCTGCAGGCCACCAGTGCAGAGACCAACGTGGCCAGCGTTGTTTCTTATCTGGGCCTTCCCGTAAAGGTGCTTACATCGTTTGTGGCAGGCAGTCCGTTTGCCTCTTTCATAAAGCAGTCGCTGCGTTCCCGCGGAATGGACTTCGAGGGGCCGGAAGTGCCTCAGGGCGGCCCGTGGGGCTATCGTCACCAGATAAATGTGGCCGACAGCGGCTTTGGCAGCCGCGGCCCGCGCGTGTGGAACGACCGTGCCGGTGAGGTTGGCCGCACACTGGACTCCAAGGACTTTGACCTGGAACGCATCTTTGGCGCCGAAGGGGTGCAGATAGTGCATCTGTCGGGTCTTGTGGCAGCTCTGAGCCCCCAGACAGGGCAGTTCTGCCTGGATATAGTGCGCACCGCCAAAAAATACGGCACGCTGGTCAGCTTTGATCTGAACTACCGCGCATCTTTCTGGGAAGGCCGCGAGGCGGAGTTGAGGGCGATTTTTACAGAAATCTGCGAAAAAGCCGACATCCTTATGGGCAACGAAGAGGACTTCCAGCTGGCCCTGGGCATCTCCGGCCCCGAAGCGGGAGGCTGCGGCCTGACCGCCAAGATGGACGGCTTTAAAAATATGATTGCACTGGTAAGCGGGAAATTCCCCGGTGTGAAAGTCTTTGCCACCACTCTTCGCGAGGTTATAGACGCCGGCGAGCACAACTGGGGCGCCCTGCTGCGATGTGATGGCAAATGGTTCACCGCCGAGCCGCGCAGGATACACGTCCTGGACCGCATAGGAGGCGGCGACGGCTTTGCCGGCGGTCTGCTCTACGGCCTGCTGAAGGGCTGGGAAGCAGAGAAATGCCTGCAGTTCGGATGGGCTGCGGGGGCTTTGGCCACCACATTTCTGACCGACTACGCGCAACCCGCCGACGAGGCTCAGATATGGAGCATCTGGAGCGGAAATGCCCGTGTCCAGAGGTAAGATTATCCGTTTTAAAACGTTTTAATATGCTTTTTTACGCCAGAGGCTCGGAGAATGAGGTGCTCACGCAGGACGATGTCCGCGAAGCGCTTTGCGGCGTGTTCACTTCTCTTGGCGCAAAGCACCGGGTTCTGGCCATTCCGCCAGACTTCACCCGCCTGAATTCCCTGGGAGGAGAAATCACCGCCATCGTCAACGATTATTACAGCGACACCCTCACCGATATCCTTCCGGCCCTGGGCACCCACAGCCCTATGACAGAAGAGCAAATGGACGTAATGTTCGCGGGCGTGCCGCACGGCAAATTCCGCGTACACGACTGGCGCGGCGGGGTAGAGGATGTGGGAGAAGTCCCGTCAGAATATATCCGTGAGATTTCAGAAGGGAAGGTGGACTACAGCATCAAGGCCCAGATCAACCGCCTGCTGCTGGATCCCGGCTTCGATTTGATACTCTCCATAGGCCAGGTCGTGCCTCACGAGGTGGTGGGTATGGCCAACCACGCAAAGAATATTTTCGTGGGGGTCGGCGGCACCGACTTTATTGGCAAGAGTCACTTTCTGGGAGCCAGCTATGGGATGGAGCGCCTTATGGGGCACCCCGGCGGCCCGGTGCGCGATGCACTGGAGTATGCCAGAACCCATTTCCTGGGCAACCTCCCGATAGTTTATATCCTCACTGTAAGGGCATCGGAAAACGGCCGTATGGTCACCAAAGGGCTCTTTGTGGGCGACGATTACGAATGTTTCCGCCAGGCGGCGGCGCTTTCACAAAAGGTAAATTTTGTGCAGCTGGACCGCGAAATAAACAAATGCGTAGTCTGGCTGGATCCGGCCGAATTCAAGAGCACCTGGCTGGGCAACAAGGCCGTTTACCGCACCCGTATGGCCCTGGCCGACAATGCCGAGCTGCTGATTCTGGCTCCCGGCCTCAAGGAGTTTGGAGAAGACGCCACAATAGACAAACTGGTGCGCCGGCACGGCTATCACGGCACGCCCAGCACCCTGGCGGCAGTAGAAAGCAACCCCGAGCTGAAAGCGAATCTTGGCGCCGCAGCCCATCTGATTCACGGCAGCAGCGAGGGGCGGTTCAGCATCACCTATGCTCCCGGAGGCGGCCTCACGCAAGAAGAGATAGAGAGTGTCGGCTTCCGCTATGCGCATCTGGAGCCGATGCTGGAGCGCTACAATCCTGAAAAGCTTCACGACGGCTGGAACACGCTTGAAGGCGGAGAGGAGATATACTTCATTTCAAACCCTGCCCTGGGACTATGGGCATACAAAGAGCGATTCAAAGAATAACACTATATGGAACAGAAATCTGACATCGGACTTGTGGGTCTTGCCGTGATGGGCGAGAACCTGGTCCTGAATATGGCCAGCAAAGGTTTCACGGTGAGCGTTTACAACCGTACCCTTGCCCGTGTAGACAATTTTATGGCCGGCCGTGCCGCAGGCAAAAGCATCACAGGCACTCACTCCCTGGAGGAGTTGGTATCCACTCTCAAAAGCCCCCGCAAGGTCTTTCTGATGGTGAAGGCGGGCGATGCGGTGGACAGCCTCATAGACCAACTGATTCCGCTTCTGGAGCCGGGTGATGTGATTATAGACGGCGGAAACACCCACTATCCCGACACCGCCCGCCGCCGCGAATATGTAGAGCGCCGCGGCCTGCTGTATATCGGCACCGGTGTCTCGGGCGGCGAAGAAGGCGCACTTAAGGGGCCCAGTATGATGCCCGGCGGCAGTCCCGCAGCCTGGCCGCTGGTAAAGCCCATCTTCCAGAGTATCAGCGCCCACACCGCCGACGGCTCTCCCTGCTGCGACTGGGTGGGCGAAGGTGGCGCGGGCCACTTTGTAAAGATGGTGCACAACGGCATCGAATACGGCGACATACAGCTCATTTGCGAGTGCTACCAGATTATGAAAGACTGTCTGGGAATGAGCAACGAAGAAATGAGCGCCACCTTTGCCGAGTGGAACCGCGGCGACCTGGACAGCTATCTGATAGAGATTACCCGCGACATCCTGGCCAAGAAAGACGAAGAAGGCCGCTATGTTCTGGACTATATACTTGATACAGCTGGCCAGAAAGGGACAGGCAAGTGGACCGCAGAGGCGGCTTTGGATGCCGGTATTCCCCTGACACTCATCACCGAAAGCGTGTATGCCCGCAGCTTGTCGGCGCTCAAAGAAGAGCGTGTGGCAGCCTCCAAAATACTCTCAGGGCCTTCTGCCAAGAGTTTCGAGGGCGACAAGAAAGCCTTCCTTACCGACCTGCAGCAGGCGCTCTTTGCCTCCAAGGTGGTCTCTTATGCGCAGGGCTTTTCGCTGATGCGCGCCGCAGCCGCAGAAAACGGCTGGGACTTGAACTATGGCAATATCGCCCTGATGTGGAGGGGCGGCTGCATTATCCGCAGTGTGTTCCTGGGCAAGATCAAAGAGGCCTTTGATGCCGACGGCGCCCTTGCCAACATTATGCTGGCGCCCTATTTTGCCCAGAAAATGGCGGCGGCGCAGGATGGCTGGCGCAGGGTTATTGCCCGTGCTGTGGAGAGCGGCATTCCGGTGCCCACGCTCTCGGCGGCTCTCTCTTACTACGACGGTTACCGCAGCGGGCGTCTGCCCGCCAATCTGCTGCAGGCGCAGCGTGACTATTTTGGCGCCCACACCTACGAGCGCACCGACCGTCCCCGCGGCGAATTCTTCCACACCAACTGGACCGGCCACGGCGGCGACACCACCTCCGGAACGTATAATGCATAGCGCTATGAAATATAATTTTGATGATCTGAAGGGCCGCAACTGCGTGATTACCGGCGGCTTTGGCATAATTGGACTGGCTCTTTGCAAGGGGCTCGCCGCATCCGGCGTCAATCTGGCTGTGATCAGCCGCAAGGCCGGCTCCAGCCCCAAGGCAAAGGAACTTGAAGATGAATTCGGCATCAAATGCATAGGCATCAGCGCCGCTGTCACCGACAAGGCCGCGCTGGAGAATGCGCTGGAGAAGGTTCACGAAGAACTGGGCCAGGTGGATATCCTGATCAACTGTGCGGGCGGCAACGCCCCTGAGGCCACCAGCAAGGTAGAGCAGATTACCAGTGCAGACCAACTGCCCGATTCTTTCTACGGCCTTGACCTCTCGGGTTTTGGCAAAGTGTTCGACATCAACTTCCAGGGCACCGTGCTGGCCACAATGGTCTTCACCCGCGAAATGATAGAGGCCGGCAGGGGCGTCGTGCTGAACATCTCCAGTATGAATTCGGTGCGCCCGCTCACCAAGATTCCGGCATATTCTGCCGCCAAGGGTGCCATAAACAATTTCACCCAGTGGTTTGCGGTGCACGTGGCCCCTATGGGAGTCCGCTGCAATGCCATCGCGCCCGGCTTTTTCCTCACCGACCAGAACCGATTCCTTCTTACCGACGAGGCCACGGGAGAGCTTCGCCCGCGCGGCAAGAAGATAGTCTCCAACACCCCCGTCCACCGTTTTGGCGAGCCGGAGGAGATAGTGGGCACGATGCTCTATCTCCTGAGTGACATTTCGGCTTTTGTCACCGGCGTCATTATCCCTGTGGACGGCGGCTACAGCGCGTTTGGCGGAGTTTAGCAGATTTTTTGTAACTTGCATCATATGATGCGGTTTCTAAAGGTTTCGTTTGTGGCGCTGGCGGCAGTTTTGTCGCTTGCGGCCAGTTGCCGTCCAGACCCTCCGGAGCCCCCGGAACCACCCATCGTAATCCTGGACACTTCATACGATTTTTCTCCGGAAGGGGGCTCCGTGACGCTGACGCTCACTATGGACGAGGCTTGGACCGCCAAGGTGCCCGGCGGCGGCAAATGGTGCAGCCTGAACCGGAAATCCGGCGGGAAAGGCGAGGCGACCGTGATAATCACAGTTTCGGGAAATGAGACCTATAGCGGCCGTTCGTGCCAGGTGAACATTACGTCTGCGCATTCCATTGCCAAGATAGCTATCAACCAGGAGCAGCTGGATGTCCTGACAGGGCAGCCAGATCATTTTGAAGTGCCGGCAGAAGGCGGCGACTTTGCTCCGTCCATAACGGCCAATGTGCCTTACGACGTGGAAGTTTCCGAAGACTGGGTGTCCTGGGAAGAAGGCAGGATCATTGTGGCAGAAAACACATCGGAAGAATCCCGCACGGCCAAAATTACCCTTAGCGGCGCCGGGAAAACCTTTGAATTTACCATAGACCAGGTGGGAGTGACGCCCCCCGAGCCCCCGGACGAAGTTGACGGCGCCGTGACGGTGATTCAGCAGCATACCGAAGGCGCCGGTGTCCCCATTGTCTTTATGGGGGATGCCTTTTCTCGCGAGCAGATAGAAGATGAGACCTATATCGGCCTGATGCAAAAAGCGGTGGAGGCTTTCTTCTCGGTGGAACCGTACGCCACCTTCCGGGGCTTGTTTGACCTGTATGCCGTGAATGTGGTGTCGGACTATTATGAAGACTTCCGCAATCCCGGCTCCACGACCCTCGGGACCTATTTCGGGGAGGGGGCTTATGTGGGCGGCGACCACGCAAAATGCCGCGAATATGCGCTCAATGCCATAACGGAAGATGATATTGACAACGTCCTTGTGGTGATTTTGATGAACCGCGAGGTTCACGCTGGCAGGTGCTATATGCAGCTGGTGAATACCACCGGCGGAGATATTCCCTCTGACGAGACAGAAGATTGCGCCCGGGGAATTGCTTTCGCCTATCTGGCTTTGGGCACCGACGATGCCGATTTCACCGGGCTGGTCCGCCACGAGGCGGGCGGTCACGGTTTCGGACGCCTGGCAGATGAATATTTCTATGAAGGGGTGGGGGCCATTCCTCAGCAGACGGTAGAGCAGTATAAATCTGTCCAGACTCTGAACCACGCCTATATGAACATCGATTTCTCTTCAGAAGCGGAGAGTGTGCTCTGGGCCCGATTCCTTCAGGATGAGCGCTATCAGAACGAAGATCTGGGCGTGTTCGAGGGGGGCGGCACCTATGAAACCGGGGTATGGCGGCCGTCGCAGACCAGTATAATGGTTTCCAACGAAGGAGTGTTCAACGCCCCGTCTCGCGAGGCGATATACTTCCGTATCCACAAGATAGCCTACGGCCGTGAGTGGGAATATGATTTTGAGAATTTTGTGCAGTACGATGCCGTAAACCGCAAGCAGGACCCGGAAGAGGAAGAGTCGCCGACCCCGTCTCCGGCCCGCAGAAAGTCATCTACTCGGCATCAGCCTTGCCCTTCGCCAGACGTTTGTCTCGTTTTTTCTTCTCCCTTCCGGCAGTAGATTTCATATACTGTTTCCACTGCTCCGGGGTAAAGATTTTTTGATACTGAGTGTCGAAAAAGTCACCCCAGATATCCATAACACGCTGGTATGAATCTATTTGAGAGGCTCCTGACGCCTTTACTTTTTTAATTTCCTCGTTGTAGATAGGCACAAAGTGCTGCAAAAGAGTATCAATCTGGAACGCCTGAAAATCGTCCAGGTTGTAACGGTCAATCAGATTTTCTACCTGTTTGGCAATTACTTCATCCGGAGTCAACGGCTTTTGTTCCTTCTGCTGCTGGGCGGAACAAACGGTAGTGAAGAGGAAAAAAATGAGAGCCGAAGCGGCCAGATACCTATGAATAACGCTCATTTTTGCTATCTTTGAAAGATTTTGTGCTATTGCAAAGTTACAATTAATATGATTATCAGAAAATTTTATGCCATAGTGCTGGCAGTCGTGCTTTCCACGGCATATTCCTTTGCCTGCACAAATGTGATAGTAACCTCGGGCGCCTCTGCAGACGGCTCCGTGATGGTAACTTACGCAGCCGACAGCCATCAGCTGTACGGTGCGCTGGATTTCAAGCCCGCCCGCACCTTCAAAGTGCCCGAGATGCTCAAGGTTTATAACTGGGACGAAGGGAATTATATGGGCGAAATACCCCAGCTGATGAAGACCTATCAGACGGTGGGCAATATGAACCAGTATCAGCTCATTATCACCGAGACCACCTTTGGCGGCCGCGAAGAGCTGTGGGGTGGCGGCGGCATAATGGACTACGGCTCCCTTATCTTCATCACCCTGCAGAGGGCCAGGACGGCCCGCGAGGCGATAGAGATTATGGATGAATTGACCCAGAAATATGGCTATCCCTCTGAAGGCGAGTCATTTTCCATAGCGGATAAAGCAGAAGCGTGGATAATGGAAATGGTGAGCAAGGGCGACGGCACCGGCAGCGTCTGGGTTGCCCGCCGTATCCCCGACGGCTATATCTGCGCCCACGCCAATCAGGCCCGCATCACCACCTTCCCGCTGGACGATCCCGACAACTGTCTCTACAGCCCCGACGTGATCTCTTTTGCCCGTGCAAAAGGCTGGTTCAGCGGCGAAGACAAGGATTTCAGCTTTTCCGACACCTACAATCCCGTGGACTTTGGCGGGGCCCGTTTCTGCGACAGCCGCGCCTGGTCGGCCTTCAACATTCTTTGCGAGGGCAATTTTCAGTGGGAGGACGCCGACGGGAAACACAGCGCCGCCGCATCCGACTATCTGGACTATGCAATGGGCCACAATGTGAAGCATCGGATGCCGCTTTGGGTAAAACCGGCCAAGAAGGTGACCCTGAGCGCCCTGGCCAACGTTATGCGCGACCATTTCGAGGGGACTCCTATGGATATGACCCAGGATGTCGGCGCAGGCTGCAACAGCGTTCCTTACCGCTGGCGTCCTATGGAGTTTGAGGTGGACGGCAAGCAGTATGTCCACGAACGCGCCATCGCCACCCAGCAGACCGGCTATTGGGTTCTGGGGCAGGCCCGCGAATGGCTTCCCGACGAAGTAGGCGGAATTCTCTGGTTCGGGGTGGACGATGCCGCCACCAGCGCGCTGACTCCCGTGTATACCAATGTGAATGCGGTTCCCTATGTGTTTGCTGTGGGCAACGGCAGTATGACAGAATATTCCCCGACCTCCGCATTCTGGCAGTTCAACAAGGTGACGCATTTTGCATATCTGTTCTATGACCGCGTGGCCCCCGTGCTGCGCAGCGAGATTGCAGACTACGAGCAGCTCTGCCTGAAGACCGTGGCAGAAACCGACGCCAAGGCCAAGGCGCTGCTTGACAAGGGCAACCGCAAGAAGGCGGTCAAGATTATGACCGAGGCCACCAGCGGCCTGGCCACCCACTTGATGAAGCGCTGGAAAGAGCTGGAAAAGGAACTCCTGGTAGATTTTATGGACGGCAATGTCAAGGTCAAGGACGAGGCCGGCAATTATAAAATGACCGTGCCCGGCGGCGATATTCCCGCGTCGCCCAAACATCCTGCACAGCGCGAGCGCTGGCTCAAGGGGATAGTGAACGACCACGGCGAAACCCTTCAGGTTAAATAAAATATGAAGAGAGGGCTCCTCATATTCTTTCTGGTGCTGGCCGGTATGCTGGCTGCCGCTCTGCAAGGCTGCAAGGGTGGCGGCAAGATAGAGCCGGAAGAGCCTGTAGAGGAACCCCTGCTTATCGACACCACCATTGTGGTACCGGCCACGGGAGGCAAAAACCGTTTCAGCATTATTTCCCATTCCCGCTGGAAAACATCTGTGGTTTCGGGCGCCGCCTGGTGTCACGTCACTCCTGCCGACGGCGGCAGCGGCGGTTCTACACTTGCCGTAACGTGTGATCCAAACGACGAGTTTGCGGTCCGCCAGGCTTTGGTCAGGATAGACAACGCCACGACCCACGGCACCATTGCCGTGATACAACAGCAGATAGACGTGCTGGATCTCACGGTAGACGACGAGTGCGAATTCGGGCCGCAGGGCGGCAACTTTGCTGCAAAGCTGGACTACAACATCGACTACACAGTCACCTTCTCTGCAGACTGGGTCCGTCAGGTGCAAACCAAGGCCCCGCTGCACGCCGACCTTATGTTCGAGGTGGACAAGAACAACTCCGGCGCCGACAGGCAGTGCGAGGTCACTGTCGCCGGCGGGGACTTCTCACACACTGTAACCGTCAGCCAGATTGCCGCATATATCACCCTTTCAATAGACGATGTGGCCCTTGAGGCTTCCGTCACGCGGCTTCCGGTGATGGTAGAGAGCAATGTCTCCTATGTCTCTTATCTGCCAGAAGATGCTCCCTGGCTTTCCATTACAGGCGAAACTTCCGGCGGCACAGACGGCCAGAAGTCCAGTATGATCTTTGACGTGGCCATAGAAGAGAACGAGGGGTGGTTCCTGCGCGAAGGGATAGTGTCCTTCGGCAACCCCGACTACAATCTGACCGGCAGCCTGCACATCCTGCACAAGGCGGTGGACATTATGTATGCCTCGCTGCCGCTTTTTGAATTCGGTCCCGAAGGCGGTTCGTTTGAGTTTGACACGGATCCCACCAAAGAATATAAGTTCACCGTAGATGGCGCCGACTGGGTTAAAGTCTCCACTTTGGATGGCAATCCTGCAAGGCGCATAATCACCGTGGACAAGAGCCTGTCGGGCGAGGGACGCACTGCTTCGCTGACCATCAGCCGCGGCAATGCAAAGAAGACTCTCGATTTTTCCCAGGCGGGAGTTGCGCCTGAGTTCTCTGCCCAAGAGTTGAGGTTTGCCAGCGCTGGCGGCAGCCAGATCCTGAGTGTGACCGGTAGCGTGGAATACACCCTGGTTCCGCCAGAAGATGCACCCTGGTGCACTGTGGCAGCCGCAGAAGATGGCGGCTATACCGTCACCGTCGCCGCCAATGACGCCGAGCAGTCCCGCACCTGCCGGATAGGTTTTGTAAATAAGGAATATGAGGTCAGCGAGACCGTCACGGTGCTCCAGGCGCAGAAAGACGCCTTTGAGGTCAATCCTCAGTCATTCTCGTTTGGCCCCGAGGGCGGCAAGGCTGAGGTGGACATCCACACCAATATAGGCTACACTTGCGAGTCAGATGCTTCGGAATGGATAAGCGGCGATGCCGGCACCACCGGCGGCAAGCGCGAGTTCACCGTGGCCCTCAATGACTCCGGGAATGCTCGTCAGGGCCGCCTGACATTCACGGCAGACGGTTTTGAGAAGATTGTTTCAATAGATCAGGAGGCGGCTTTTATCGCCGCATCGCAGCACAGTATTGAATATAATGACCAGCCGTTTGAGGGCTCGTTTGAGGTGTCGGCCAATGTACCGTTCAAGGCCAAGGCGCAGGGAGACGAGTGGTTCTCTATGGAGGTGTCCGGCACAAACGTCACCTTCTCCGCCACCGAAAACAATGAGTGGGGCAGCCGCCTGGCTGAGATAGTGTTGTACAACAGCACTTACAAGGCCTCCGACACAGTATACGTCCGTCAGGGCGCCAAGTACTATCTGGATATCAAGCAGATGGAGTTTGACCTTACTCCCGCCGGAGGCACGGTGGCTCTTGAAGTTTCTTCCAACAAAGAGTACACATACTATATCGAGGGATCTCCCGACTGGATCTCCGAAGTTTCGCCGCTGGTATTCGAGGTTGCACCGAATCTAGGCAGCCAGGCAAGGGACGTCAGGATTGTCTTCGAGCAGAACGGCAAGAGCAAGAGTGTGAGCATCTGGCAGGACGCCCCGGCGCTTGTGGTAAGTCCTGCACGGCTTGAATTTGCCGCAGCCGGCGGAGAGGGCGCCATTTCCATCACCGGCAATGTCGGCTTCACGGTGTCGCAACCTTCTGAAGATTGGGCCCAGTGCTCCGGCACGGCTTCTTCCTGCACTATATCGGTAGCGCCTAATCCCGAGCCGGAGATGCGCAGCTGCACAATAGAAATATCCTCTGCCGAATTTGGCAGGACTGTCACTGTAGAGGTGGTGCAGGCAGCCAAAGGCATATTTGAGCTGCTCACCGACTCGTTCAGTCTGGGGCCCGAGGGTGGCGAAATCACAATTGAAGTCAACACAAATGTAGAATATACATCTTCTCCCAAAGTCGACTGGATTATAGGCGAAGGGCTTTCTTTCTCGGTTGCGTTAAATGCTTCCGGCGAAGAGAGGGAGGGTATAATAGAGTTTGTTGCCGATGGCTACAATCATATTGTTTCAGTGACTCAGTCCGCCGCCTTTGTGAATGTGGATAAAGATCAGTTGGACTTGCCGGTTGACGGAGGCAGGCGGAGTTTCTCCATTACTGCAAATGTGGGATTTGAAGTCTCCGCACCCGATGAGGACTGGGTATTACTTACTACAGTCTCTGATAATACATATGAGGTGGAGGTGCCTCAGAATGATGGAGAGCAAGTCCGTGAATGTGTAATAGATATCATCAGTGCAGATTATGGCATCGCCAGAAAGGTTACAGTGGTTCAGGATTGTTCTGACTTCTTTGAACTTACCACTACAGAGCTTGAATTTGGTCCCGAGGGCGGCGAGGCGGAGGTACAGTTGCGGACCAATGTCGATTATACAGTTACTATCGATTCCGATTGGATTACCGATAAAGGGGACTGTATATTCACTGCCGACAAAAATGCCACAGGGCAAGAGCGGGATGGTTCCATTGTTTTTGAGGTAGCCGGCGAAGTGTATACCGTAGCCGTACATCAGGGAGCTGCCTGGCTCAATATTGATAAGGAGGCCGTTCAGATTGAACAGGAGGGAGGCTCGTTCGTGGTGTCTGCAGAGAGCAACGTGCCTTTTGCCGTTGTAATGCCGCAGGAAGATTGGATATCGGCGGCAGAGCCCACTGAGGATGGTGGTTTTGCGTTCGATGTGGCACAATTTGCCGACTACGGGACGCGCAGTTGCACTGTGTTGTTCAAGGCCGATGATTACAACCTGTCAAGAGCCGTCAAAGTGACCCAAAGTGGTTTGCCTGATCCATTCTCAGTAAAGCAGAAAGAGTATTTTGTTGGTCCTTGCGGAGGTGAGTTGGAGGTTCTCCACACACAATGCAGGGATGTGGATGTCTCTGTTTCTGGCGCCGCATGGATTCGCGAGTTACCCGCCAGGCGCGAAGATACACTTCTTGTGTTCCAGCTGGATAGTATGTTTACCAAATCTACTCGCGAAGCAGTTGTATCAATTATAGGAGACGGCAGGCCACAGACTGTTTATATCTTCCAGAATCCGCCGATGATGGTGCTTACATATAACGAGAAAAGTTTCCCGGACACCGGAGGCACCCTCTCTATTAATATGATTTCCAACTTCGCGCCGAATTTCTATACAGACCAGGAGTGGGTGAGTGGTTCAGTGGCAGATGATTTCTCTTCAATTTCTTTCACGGTGGCTCCCAACGATACGGGGGTTGAGCGAACTGCCGTTGTTGAGGTAGGACTTAAACAGATGGATTATTTGCAGGAAGTCACAATAACCCAGGCGGCCAACGACCAGATAAATCTAGATCCAGCGCAGATAGATGTACCGTCAGATGGAGGGGAGTACTATGTCACAGTAGACGCCAATGTCTCTTATACTACGATGGCAGTTACCTCGTGGATTTCTTTTTCCTCCACAGAAACGCCTAATTTATATAAGGTAAAAGTGGCTGCAAACACCTCTGCAAAAAGTCGTGCATCCAGCGTTATGTTCAGCGGAGGCAAGGCCACTTCATACCTTAGAGTCAACCAGGCAGGCTATCGCAACCCCGATTATTATTATTCTGAAGATTTCTCCAAAAACCATACATCCGTGAAGATCCAGAGCGCAACCGAAGGTGATGGAATTCCACTGGTGTTGATGGGTGATGCTTTCAGCGATCGGCTGATAGATGATGGTACTTACGAGCGTCAGATGCGCCGGGCGGTGGAGGCCATCTTTGAGATAGAACCATATAAATCCCATCGGAACTTATTTAATATTTGGTATATTAACATAGTTTCGCTGAACGAGATTTATGCCGATGACGCCATCACAGAACTTTCTACCCACTTTGAGCAAGGCAGTGTTGTTACGGGAGACCATTCCGCTGTGAGGTCTCTGGTGATGAACCTGCTAAATCCGCTGTTGATAAAGAATGCCGCAATCGTTGTGCTTATGAATACCGAGACCTATGGCGGGTCTACATATATGTACGATTATATCAGTCAGGACAACAGTGACTGGGGTGTGGGAGAAGCCATTGCGTATATCCCGCTATGCACAAGTGACGAGCAGTTTACAGGGGTCGTGCAGCACGAGGTGGGAGGCCATTGCATAGGCAAGTTGGAAGATGAGTATTATTACTCTTCGAGCGGGGCAATTCCCGCGAGCAAGGTTGATTATTACAAAAAATATCAAGCAGCCGGATTTTATCGGAACGTAGATTTCACTTCCAATCCCTCTGAAGTCCTATGGGCAAAATTCCTGACCGACGAAGATTACCAATACGACGGACTGGGCGTATTTGAGGGTGCTTGCATCTACTCGACAGGTGCATACCGCGCTACTCAAGAGAGTATGATGTATCACAACGAGGGTGGGTTCAGTGCTCCTTCCAGAGAGGCCATCTACTACAGGCTCCATAAGATAGCATATGGATCTTCCTGGCAATATAACTTTGAAGAGTTCAAGCAGTACGATGCGATAAACCGCCGCTCATCGCCATCCTCTTCCCAGACCGGGCGCAAGAAATCATCTTCCGCCGTCGGCGCTATGCCTCATCTGCCACCACCGGTGATGTTGAAGCGATAATAATTTGCTGAAATCGGTTTTTTTCTATTCCTTTGCAGCGACGGGGGATTAGCTCAGTTGGCTAGAGCACCTGCTTTGCAAGCAGGGGGTCAAGGGTTCGACTCCCTTATTCTCCACAGATATTTTTTCTAAAAACCCCTTCTAGTACATTCTGAAGGGGTTTTTTCTTGTTTCTGGACTCAAAAAAAATGCACCAAGTGACCAGACTGTTCAATTTTGGTGGGTTCTGGAGAGATGTTTTTATTTGCCAAATATTGATAGAATGTCTTTATTAGTAAGACCTGTCACAAGTATGTGCTGGCAATCAAATTCTGTTTTCTTCTCTTTG
>JAEEGJ010018799.1_pt1 | contig 15352 bp, 9 predicted proteins | sample 8958761 | NCBI WGS metagenome assembly JAEEGJ01 (sample SAMN16246546, study PRJNA631951) | gut metagenome | biome: gut microbiome; feature: rumen; material: RS-attached | host: Bos | place: Iran: Karaj | collected 2018-10 | reverse complement strand
GGGATGAGACGGCGCCCCGGTATTCCAACGGCGTCACCTTCTACTGCTATTTCGGCGGCGAGAGCAGCGTTATCAAGGAGAAGCTGCGGATTAGTGAAGCTCTGTACTCCGAGGCCCTGGGCCGCATCTATCGGTTGCTGGACCCGCGGGAGACCTACGACGGCTATGTGAATCTGGCCACGCTGAACCAGCATCCGGGGGAGACGCTGGCTTTGCCCGCGGAGCTGTTCCATGCGCTGACGGACGCGCTGGAACGGACCGAAGGGCAAGGGTACTCCATCCTGGACGGCGCGATCCGGAGCCTGTGGCAGGAATTGCTGTATCTGGAGGAGCCGGAAGCGTACGATCCGCTGCGAAACGAGGAGCAGCAGGCCCGCTTCCAGGCGGTGTACGACGCTCTGGCGGCGCCGGACGCCCTTCGCCTTCAGGTGGTGGATGCGGCGGCCCACACGGTGCGGCTGGAGGTGTCCGACGCCCTGACGGCGGTGCTCGAAAAATACGAGGTGGAGGGGCCCCTCCTGGATCTTGGTTCTCTGCGGGAGGCGTACATACTCCAATACGTGCGGGACAAGCTGGTGGAAGCCGGGTTCGTCCGCGGGTATCTGAGGACACAGCGAGGGCTGAGCCTGATGCTGCCAGAGACCACGGAGGGGGAGTTGCTGCTTCCGGGTTATGCCGACGGCGCGGCCCTGGACGCAGCGTACGTTTCCCTGAGCAACGGGGCTGCCTGCTGCGCCTTGCGGGCCTTCTCGGTAGGGGACCCGGGGTATTACGAGATCGACGGCGTCTTGCGGCACCCGAACCTGGGGGACACGGGGGACCTTGCCCGACAGCTGCTGACGGTTTGGATCGTGTCGCCTGCGGGGGACGTGGTGGACGCCGCCGTCAAGGCAGCGGCCCTGTTTGAAACGCCGGACGATCAGCTGCGGCAGCGGCTGAGGGACTTCGGCGCCGATGGGGTCTGGGCGGCCATGATCGAAGCGGATTCGCCTAAAACGATCCTGGCGGACCCCCTGCACCCGGAGGCGTTCCATCCCTTGACGGACGAAGGATTCAGCGTCGCCGTCCCCTGACGGAACAGCGATACATATCTTTTACGAACGATGCACACCTTTTCACACGGAAAAGGTGTGCGTTTTTTATAAGAAGGCCCCTTGGAGGGGCATGGCGGGGAAACTCTGCATGAAATGGCGAAAAACTGCATAATAACAACAAACAGGCCCAAAACGGCGTTTAAAAACGGAAAAAGATGCGGTATTCTCGATGGTAACGGTTTGACAAGACATGATACCGATGGTATAATTACAATCAATTCATATAAAGGTCATACTTTCGTCTTATTCGCCGGATGAAGGTGCGGCCGGATGAAGAGTCGTCGTTCCCCACAGACTGTAAGAACTCAATTTCTCAATTGGAGAAAAATAAAAATAGGAGGAAAAATGATGAAAAAGACAATAGCAATCCTGCTGGCTCTGGTCATGGTCCTCGGTATGGCTGTCGCCTGCGCTCAGCCCGCGACGGAAGCGCCCAAGACGGAAGAGCCCAAGGCTGCTGAAGCCCCCAAGGCGGAAGAGCCCAAGAAGGAAGAGGCTCCCAAGGCTACGGAAGAGCCGGTGGTCGAGCGCGAGCCCGGCGACGGTCCGGACAATCCGATCGTCTCCGACGGAACGTTCACCTACAACGACTATACCGCGACCCTCGGTGCGAACTGGAACCCCCATACGTATCAGACCACGGACGAAGCGTATACCCTGGATTACACCACGGATTCGCTCTATCAGTTCCTGTTCAACGATACGTTTGACGGATATGTGATCGTTCCGAGCATGGCCGTGTCCGAACCGGTCGACGTAACGGAGAAGGTCAAGGCGGAGCATCCGGAATTCCATATTCCCGAGAACGCCACTTCCGGCTACGCCTACACCATCGCCCTGAACCCCAATGCGGTTTGGGATGACGGCACGCCCATCAAGGCACAGGATTACGTGGAGTCCATCAAGCGCCTCATCGACCCGAAGGCCTTGAACTATCGTTCCGCGGATATCGTCACCGGCGACCTCGTTCCCGCGAATGCAGAATTGTATTTCAATCAGGGTAGCGTTGTCAATACCGACAATGGTGTATCTGGTGCTTATGCTGAAGCAGATCTGGTCAAGGGCGAAGACGGCAACTATTACACTGCTGAAGGATATCCGGTATATTGGGGCGTCAACTTCCCTCTGTCCTGGACTAGCGGTAAAACGCTGAAGGACTACGTGGATGGATATGGCGATGCTTACTTCCAAATTGACACATGGGAAGATTTGGTCGCGCTGATGAATGAAGATGGTTTGGTTCCTTACAATGATGACACTAGAGCATTGTTTGCTCCTGTCACAACCGGTAATGAAGCTTGGGGCGAGACAGAAGATGATTTGCCGAACTATCTGGTTTACACAGTTATCTACGAAGACAACTACAGCTTCGACAACGTCGGTCTGTATGCTTCCGGCGAGTATGAGCTGACGCTGGCCATGGAGAAGTCCCTCTCCGGCTTCTATCTGCTGTACGACATCAACTCCCTCACCACCTTCCTGGTCAAGACGGATCTGTATGATTCCCTGCTGACCGAGGTCAACGACACCTACTCCAGCACCTACGGCACCAGCGTGGAGACCTCCGTTTCCTTCGGTCCGTACAAGATCACCGAGTATCAGCAGGATAAGTACATCCAGCTCGAGAAGAACGACAAGTGGTGGGGCTGGAACAGCGAGACCTACGTCTATCAGGATACGGAAGACGGCCTGTACTATCAAATGTTCATGACTGACGTCATCAACTGCCAGGTCGTTACCGAAACGGCGACCCAGCGTGAGATGTTCCTCTCCGGCAAACTGGCGACCTACGGTCTCGGTTCCGAGGACTTCGATAAATATCGGAGCTCTGACTACGCCTATGTCACGCCCCAGGCCACGATCTTCTTCTTCATCTTCAACGGCTATCTCGACGTCATCCAGGAGCGTGAAGCTGCGGACGACTTCGACAAGGCCAAGAACGATCTGGAGACCCTCACGCTGACCAGCTTCCGTCAGGCGGTCGCCGTCTCCTACGACAAGGAGCTCCTGTGCGCCACCATCTCCCCGGCTCGTTCCGGCGGCTACGGCATCATCGGCAAGGGCTACATCTATGATCCCGACACCGGCGCTGAGTACCGCAACACCGACGTGGCTCGCCAGGTCCTGTGCGACTTCTACTCCGTGGATACTTCCAAGTACGAGAACCTGGAAGCTGCCGTTGCGTCCATCACCGGTTATGACCCGGTAGCGGCGAAGGAGCTCTACAAGAAGGCCTTTGATGAAGCGCTGGAGAAGGGCTACATCACTGATGAGGATAAAGACGGTATCTGCGATCAGGTCATCGAAATCACCTACTCTGCGTCCACCATCAGTGACTTCATCACCAAGACGATGGATTACCTGAATGAGAAGATGGCTGAGGCCACCAAGGATACGCCGTTCGAGGGCAAGATCACCTTCAAGGCCATCGCCTTCGGCAACGACTGGTCCAACAAGATCCGTTCCGGTCAGGCTGACACGGTTCTCGGTGGTTGGAACGGCTCCCTGCTGAACCCCTACAGCATCATCACTGCTTACACCAACCCTGCCAACTCCTACGACGGCAAGTGGTTTGACACCAAGAGCGAGAAGCTGACGCTTACTATCGAGGGTGAAGAGATCACCATGACGCTGTATGATTGGGGCGAGTGCCTCAACGGTACCGAGATCGACGGCCATAACTTCGGTTCTGATGCGGCTACGCAGGACGTCCGTCTGCAGGTCCTTGCCGGCCTCGAGGCGCGCATCCTCCAGACCTACGACTACATCCCCATGATGCAGAATGCGGGCATGCACCTGCTGTCCAAGAAGCTGTTCTACGTCACCGAGGAATACAACGCGGTCATGGGTCGCGGCGGTATCACCTACATCAAGTACAACTACGACGATGCCGAGTGGGATGCCTACGTGAAAGAGCAGGGCGGCGTACTCCAGTACTAATGCCATGGCTATTAACGGAGACATATTTGTCACGTTAACTGTGTAAAGAGATTTGCCGAGGTCTCTTCAAAGGCCTCGGCAAATCTTGCATCATTCCGAGAAATCCATTCGGGAGGTCTGTATGATAAAATACGTATGCCAAAGAGTCGTGCTGATGCTGGTGACCTTCTTTATCATCATGTTCGCCTGCTTCGCATTGATTCGGATGCTTCCTTTGCCTGTGCTGGATCCGGGCGACGTCCATGGGCAGATCGCGCAGCTGCGGCGGGAAGCCATGGGCTATGAGAAGCCGATCATCGAACAGTTCGTTATATTCATAAAGGGCTTGTTCACCAGGTGGGACTGGGGCGTCAGCGACAAGCTGTATCTGGGCCAGGACGTCTGGGCGCTGTTCGTGGATAAACTTCCGCCGACGGTCCTGACGAACCTGTATTCCATCATCCTCGCCATCCCGCTGGGCATCCTTCTCGGCATCGTGGCGGCGTTGAAAAAGAACTCCGGTGTGGATCATTTCATTTCCACCTCCACGATGATATTCATATCCGTTCCCAGCTTCGTGTACGCGTCGCTGGTGCAGTATTTCCTGTGCTTCAAGCTGGGCTGGTTCCCCCTGATCATGAAGACCGGGCGGAATTATTGGGATTGGAACATGTTTTTGAGCATGGTCCCTGCGGTGCTGTCCCTTTCCTTCGGCGTTATCGCCGGATTCACGCGGACCACCCGTGCGGAGCTGACCGAGGTTCTGACCTCGGAGTTCATGCTGCTTGCGCGGACCAAGGGCCTTACCAAAATGCAGACCACCGTGCGCCATGCGCTGAAAAACTGCATGGTGGTCGTGCTTCCCAGCATCTTCGGCGAGTTCATCAACATCATGAGCGGCTCGCTGATCATCGAACAGATTTTTTCTATCCCCGGCGTTGGGAAACTGTACTTGAATTCCATCAATGCACCGGATTATCCGTTGTTCCTGCTGTTGAGCTGCTTCTACCTGGCCATCGGTCTGGTGGCCGGCATTGTAGTGGACATCAGTTATGGCTTCATTGATCCGCGCATCCGCATGGGATCCAGAAAGTGATCGGAGGAGAGCATGGAACAGAAATATCAAAATATCAGTCCCGATAAATTTGTTTTTGTGCAAAGGAACGCTGTCCTCAAGGATAAGAAACTGGACACGAAGGCGCGGAGCTACCTGGCCGACGCTATGATCCGGTTCAAGAAGAACAAGTCCTCGGTGGTGGCGGCGTATATCCTGCTCTTCCTGGTCCTGTATGCCATCATCATCCCCTTCGTTTCGCCCTACAAGGTGTCGGACAAGGATCCGGATAAACGCTACGTTTCGTTCCCGCCCTATATGCATGAGATCGCGGAAAAGGGCTGGGGGATCTTCGACGGCGCCACCAAGATCACCAGCATCAACGAGGTGGGCTATCAGCGGCTGCTGGCCATCGGCGAGGAGACCGGCATGAATCCGGTCATAGGCATCACCGGGACCACCGTCACACAGGAGAAGGTCCGCGGCAAGATGCGGGACGCGTACTACTACGCCCTGGAAGTCAACCAGTACTATCAGGTGGGCGTCGTCTATCGTGTCCTTTCCTTCGAGGAGTATGAAAGCATCCAGGCGTGGCAGAAGGAGACCGGCATCCAGGTCATCTACCCCTGGGTCGAGCCCAGCAAGAACAAGAACGTGGAGGATCCCAACGTCTGGTATACCGTTTCGGACAGCAAGGGCACCGCGAAGCTGGATAAGGAAGGGAACCGCACGCCGGCATACGCAAGCAACAAGTCCATCGAAGGCGCTCCCTATGACAGCATCCGCGTGCCTTCGGACGACGGCACCTATATCTACAGCATCCACAAGAGCGGCGCCGTACAATGCCGTATCTGCTATTATAACTATACGATCTACAGAACGGGACACCATCCGGATCATCTCTTCGGCGTCACCTCCAAGTGCGAGGATCTGATGACCGCCATCGGCGTGGGCGCCCGGTTCTCCCTGCTCTTCGCCATCGCCGTTTCCGCCATCAACCTGTCGGTGGGCGCCGTCTACGGCTCCATCCAGGGCTACTACGGCGGATACATCGATCTGTTCATGGACCGTATCTCGGATATCCTGTCCGGCTTGCCCTTCACCGTTTGCGTGGTGCTCTTCCAGTACCACATGGCGGGCACAAAATTCGGGACGATCGGAGCGTTCCTGCTGGCATTTATCGTCACAGGCTGGATAGGCATGGCCGCCCTGACCCGTAAGCAGTTTTACCGCTTCAAGAGTCAGGAATACATTCTGGCGGCCCGGACCCTGGGCGCTCCCGACGGAAGGTTGATATTCAAGCACATCTTCCCCAACGCCATCGGAACGATCATCACCAGCTGCGCCCTGGTCATCCCCAGCGTCATTCGAAACGAGACCAGTTTGACCTATCTGGGGATCGTCAACGTTTCCCAGGTCCTTGGCGCGTCTGTGGGCGATCTGCTGAGCACCGGCCAGACCTATTGCCAGTCGTCGCCCTATTCGTTGTTCTTCCCCGCGCTGTACTTCTCGCTGCTGTTGATCTCGTTCAACCTGTTCGGAAATGGTCTGCGGGATGCGTTCAATCCGTCAACCAGAGGTGTGGAGGACTAAGAAATGGAGAAGAAATTACAGGTTCGAGGGCTGACGATCTCCTTCCGTACTTCCAACGGACGCGTCCATGCCGTTCGAGATATCGATTTTGATCTGTATAAGGGCGAAACGCTGGCGATCGTCGGCGAGTCCGGTTCCGGCAAATCCGTAACCTCCAAAGCCATCCTGGGCATACTCGCGGGCAACTCCATCATCGAGGGCGGCGAGATCATCTATGACGGCAAGGATCTTCTGAAGATCACGGAGGAGGACTTCCACAAGATCCGCGGCGACAAGATCGCCATGATCTTCCAGGATCCCATGAGCGCCCTGAACCCCATCGTTCGGATCGGCAAGCAGCTCACGGAGGCCATGATCCTCAAGGGCAAGGCCCGTCAAAGGGAGAATCGCAACAACCTGGACAGCATGCTGAAGAATCTGGAGAAGGCGATGGAAAGCGCGGTCGCGAAGGACGACCCCGCCAAAACCGCCGAGATCCGGACTATGTGCAAGAACTTCCGCGCCTTTGAGTCCCAGCACATCAAGCTGGAGAGCGCCTACAACGTTGCCCACGAGGCGGCGGAGGAGGCGGTGGAAGAGATCGAGGCGCTGGTCTTCGAGCTGGAAAAGAAAGCGGCCAAGGACGTGCCGTATCGCACCTCCCAGATCGCCGCCTTCGCAAAGCATTCCGTGCACGAGTTCGTCGTCTCCGACCGGAAGGATGAGGTGCTGCGGCTCGCGGGAGAGCTCAAGGGCTTCACCAAGAAAAAATACGGCGAGGATCTGCCGGAGCTGAGAGAGCGCCTGACAAAGATCGCTGAGATCGAGAAGGAAGCGCTGCAGCTGATCGAGCCGGATTTCATGGCCATGGGCTATTGTCAGACCTTCTCGAAGGAGGCGCTGCCCACCGGCAAGAGCATTGCCGAGCTCAACGCGTACATGGAAGAGAAGATGAACCGGGAGTTCATGGACACGTTCCGGAGCTATACGAAGCAGGCCCTTCAATGGTCCGCACAGAAGGCGTATGAAGGGAAGGCGGCGTCCATCGAAGCGCTGAAAGCCGGCAGAGAGACCTTCGTGAAGAAGCCGCTGGTGAAGAGCGCCTGTTTGGCCGAGACGAAGCGCATGGGCGACGTGGTCGATACCGCGATCGACCACCTGGAGATCGTGAAGGACAGCCTTGCGTATACGTTCCAGCCGGGCATGAAATCGGATACCGAGAAGTACTTCTCCTCCATCACCAAGAACGCGAAGGAAGAGAAGCGGTACGCGCGGGAATCGGAGCGCTACAACCGCAAGGTGGCCCGGGGCAAAACGCTGGATTATGTCGTGGTCCCTGCCGCCATCACGGATCTCGATATGGTCCAGGACAACCTGGTCCATCAGATCGACCGTCTGGTGGAGCATTTTGGCGAGGCCATCGATTCTCAGTCGACGAGAGATTACGACGCAGAGACCGAAAAGATGGTCCAGTATCTGCAGCACAGCGCGTCCGGCGCCGTCCTTCACGTCACCAAGCGCATGGCCAAGAGCCGCGCGATCAAGCTGATGAGCGAGGTCGGCATCTCGGAACCGAGAAAGCGCTATACCCAGTACCCGTTCGAGTTCTCCGGCGGCATGCGGCAGCGTATCGTCATCGCCATCGCCCTGGCGGCGGACCCGGATATCCTGATCTGCGACGAGCCCACCACGGCTCTGGACGTGACGATCCAGTCCCAGATCCTGGAGCTCATCAACGATCTGAAGGCGAAGAGAAATCTTTCCATCATCTTTATCACCCACGATCTGGGCGTCGTTGCCAACATGTCGGACCGTATCGCGGTCATGTACGCCGGAAAGATCGTCGAATACGGTACCTCCGAGGATGTTTTCTATCACAGCGCGCATCCCTATACGTGGGCGCTGCTCTCCTCCATGCCGGACCTGGATGTGAAGGAGAAGCTGGACGCGATCCCCGGCACGCCGCCGGATATGCTCTACCCGCCCAAGGGAGACGCGTTTGCTGCGCGTAACAAGTACGCCATGCAGATCGACTTTGAGGAACAGCCGCCCATGTTCAAGATCACCGACACCCACTATGCGGCGACCTGGCTGCTCCATCCCAATGCGCCGAAGATCGATCCGCCGAAGTCCATAACCGATCGTATCGCCAGAATGGAGGCCAAAAGAGGAGGAAAAGTAAATGGAGAAGAATGAAGTTCTTTTGCGGGTCGACCATCTGTGCCAATACTTTGGCCCCACAAAAGCAGTAGACGACGTCAGCTTTGATATTTACAAAGGCGAGGTGTTCGGCCTGGTGGGCGAGTCCGGCTGCGGCAAAACGACGACGGGCCGTTCGATCATCCGCCTGTACGACATCACCTCGGGCAACATATACTTCAAGGGTGTTCGGATCGGCGCGGGCATTCGGAATTATCAGGTAGCCATCGCGGAAGCGAGGGAGAAGCTGAAGCAGTGCAAGGACCCCGGAGAGATCGCCAAACTCAAGGAGATCATCAAGGAAAACCAAACGAACATCCGCTCGGCCAAAAAGGACAAGAAGCATGTGGATAAAAAGCTGGTGACGCAGATCCAGATGATCTTCCAGGATCCCATCGCTTCGCTGGATCCCCGTATGACGGTTCGGGAGATCATCTCCGAGGGCTTCATCATCCAGGGGGAGCGGGATCAGAAAGTCATCGACGAGAAGGTCTTTGAGATGCTGGATCTGGTCGGCCTCGTGCGGGAGCACGCCAGCCGGTATCCCCATGAGTTCTCCGGCGGTCAGAAGCAGCGCGTCGGCGTAGCCCGCGCGATCATCATGAAACCGGAACTGATCATTGCGGACGAACCGGTCTCGGCACTGGACGTGTCCATTCAGGCCCAGGTCATCAACCTGCTGAACGAGCTTCGTGAGCGGTTGGGTTTGACGATCCTGTTCATCGCCCACGATCTGTCGGTGGTCAAATACTTCTCCGATCGGATCGGCGTTATGTACTACGGCCACATGGTCGAGCTGGCGCCCTCCGACGAACTCTTCATGAACCCGCTGCATCCATACACGAGATCGCTGCTTTCGGCCATCCCGCTGCCGGATCCGAAGTATGAGAAGGCGCGCAAGCGTATCGTCTATAATCCCTTGGCGGACCACGACTATTCGGAGGAAAAGCCGACGCTGCGCGAGATCAAGCCGGGGCATTTTGTCAGCTGCAACACGAAGGAATTTGAAAAGTATCAGAAGATCTTGAAGTGAAGAGGGCGACATGAAGCGGGGCGGCAAACCGTTTTGGCTCAAAGCGGGTATTTTTATCGGGATCGGGCTCGTGATGGCGTTCCTTTCCCTGGAGCTGTCCGGGTTTTTCAGCGGCTCCTATCCGGGCACGACGACAAAAGCCCTGTCGGATGCGTTTCTGTTTCCGGGTGCGCTTATGACGGCGGTAGGCGTTTTGACCTGGGTCGCGTCAAAAGGGTTCTTCGATCTGGCAGGCTACGCGACCCACAGCCTGTTCGGGATCTTCATCCCGCGGTTCTGGTCGGAGCATAAAGACGGATCCCTGTATGAGTACAAGAAGCGGCACGACGAGAAGGGACGGTACTGGCTGCCGCACGTATTGGCGGCCGGGGCGGTGTTCCTCATCGCCTCCATTGTAACGGCGTGGGTCGCTTATTTGTAGGCAAAAAAACAAAACAGAACGAAGGCCCGACTCTCCTTTCGGCAGGTCGGGCCTTTTTATACGGGGGCGATTTTATATATTCGCTTTGTCGTCGGCAAACCCTCTTGCGCTTTATGGGATCCGTGCTACAATGAAACTGGATCCATTCGGGAAAAACCCGCGGCGGCGGGTCGAAAACATATGAACTATACGATTCAGGAGGAGAAAAAACATGGCGAATTCGGTACAGGACATCCTGCGTATGATCCGGGACGAGGGGATCGAGATGGTGGACTTCAAGATGGTGGACATCCACGGGCAGTTCCGCCACGTGACCATCCCCGCGGAGAACTTCAGCGAGGACATGATGACGGACGGCGTGGGCTTCGACGCCTCCAACTACGGCTACGCGGTGGTGGAGAAGAGCGACATGGTCTTCATCCCCGACCTGGACACGGCCTACGTGGACCCCTTCTGCGACATCAAGACCCTGTCCATGACCGGCAACGCCATGGTCATCGACTATCCGAAGAACCGGCCCCTGGACCAGTACCCCCGGAACATCGTCCGGGCGGCGGAGGAGTACATGCGGAAAACCGGCATCGCGGACACCATGCTGGTGCTGCCGGAGTTCGAGTTCTATCTCTTCGACCAGATCAACTGGGAGGTGAAGCCCGGGTCCATCGGCATGTCCCTGGACGCGGAGCAGAGCTATTGGAACAGCGCCTCCAACGGCAAGGGCTACGTGGTCCCCTACCAGAGGGCCTACCATGTGGCCAAGCCCCTGGACCGTACCTACGAGTGCCGGAGCGAGATGTGCCTCAAGATGCAGGAGGCGGGCATCCCCGTGAAGTATCACCACCCCGAGGTGGGCGCCTCCGGCCAGTTCGAGATCGAGCCCAAGCTGGGCGAGATGTCCAAGATGGCCGACGCCACCATGCTGGTGAAGTACATCGTCCGCAACACCGCCATGAAGTACGGCAAGACCGCCACCTTCATGCCCAAGCCCGTCTACGGCGAGGCCGGCAGCGGCATGCACGTGCATATGCTGCTTTTGAAGGACGGGAAGCCGGTCTTCTCCGACGACGACGGCTACGCCCACCTGAGCCGGGAGGCCCACTGGTTCATGGGCGGGCTGTTGAAGCACATCGCCTCCCTCTGCGCCATCACCAACCCCAGCACCAACTCCTTTAAGCGGCTGGTGCCCGGCTTCGAGGCGCCGGTGACCGTGGGCTACGCCACCTCCAATCGGAGTGCGGTCATCCGCATCCCCGCCTATGCTAAGTCTCCCAAGCTCCGCCGGTTCGAGATCCGGAATCCGGACGCCACCTGCAACCCCTACTTCTGCTATGCGGCGTTGCTCATGGCGGGCCTGGACGGCATCCAGAATAGGATCGACCCCCACGAGAACGGCTGGGGCCCCTACGATATGAACCTCTACAGCCTGTCCCCCGAGGAGAAGGCCAAGCTCCATCACCTGCCCACCTCCCTCGATCAGGCCCTGGACGCCCTGGAAGCGGACCACGAGTATCTGACAAAGGGCGGCGTGTTCCCGGAGCGGCTGCTGCAGAACTTCATCAAAGAGAAGCGGAAGGAATGCGTGGAGCTCGCTAAGATCCCCCATCCCGCCGAATTCGACAAGTATTACAACGCGTAAAAGCATGCCCGAGATCACCCAAGCCATGCTGGAGGACGCCCTCGCCTACGGGCGGACCTTCACCAATCAGGGCAAGACCGCCCAGTACATCCCCTATCTGCGGCACGTGGATCGGGATCTTTTGGGCGTGTCCGTCCAGACCGTGGACGGCCGCCGCTTCAGCGCCGGGGACAGCCGGACCCCCTTCACCGTCCAAAGCATCGCCAAGGTGGTGGCCCTGGGCCTCGCCTTGCAGGATAGGGGGGAGAAGTACCTCTTTTCCGGCCGGGTGGGCCTGGAGCCCACCGGGGACCCCTTCAACTCCATCATCCGCCTGGAGGTGGACAAGAAGCCCTACAACCCCTTCATCAACGCCGGGGCCATCGCCGTGGTGGGGGCCATCAAGGGCCGCAGCGGGTCCGAGAAGTTCGAGCGGCTGCTCCGGTACTTCAAGAAGCTCTGCGGGTCCGAGACCATCTCCCTCTGCGGGGAGGCGTATCTCTCGGAGCGGGAGACCGGGGACAAGAACCGGGCCCTCGCCTACCACCTGAAGGCCACCAAGATGCTGGAGGGGGACGTGGGGGAGGACTTGGACGTGTACTTCCGCATGTGCTCCCTGTACGTCACGGCGGAGGACATCGCCCATCTTGCCCTGGTCCTGGCCAACCGGGGCCTGGACCCTGTCACCGGGGAGCGGCTCATGGCGGCGGAGCATGCCCGGATCATCCGGGCCCTCATGCTCACCTGCGGCATGTACGATGGGTCCGGGGAGTTCGCCGTGAAGGTGGGCTACCCTGCCAAGAGCGGCGTAGGCGGCGGCATCGCGGCCACGCTGGTGGACCGGATGGGCATCGGCGTCTTCGGCCCGGCCCTGGACGCTCGGGGCAACAGCGTGGCGGGCATCGCCATCATGGAGTATCTGTCCAAAGCTATGGACGTTCGCTTATTCTGATCGATCCAAAGGAGAGAACATGGCATCCTTCGATGAAAAGAGAGAGGCCCTGCGGCAAAAGCAGATGATGACGGGGAAAAAGCTGCTGAAAAGCGCTTTGTTCCTGGTGGCGTTCCTGGTGTTCATGGCCCTGTTCATGGTGCCCATGGGCATGACCAACGCCATCAACACCATGATGAACACCGCCTACCGCATCCTGCTGGACACGGTGTTCTACATCATGGCCATCGCGGTGCTGGCCGGGGCCCTGTCCGAGATGCTGACGGAGTTCGGCGTGTTGGAGCTGTTCAACTTCCTGCTCTCGCCCCTCATGAAGCCCCTCTACAGCATGCCCGGCGCGGCGGCGTTGGGGATCGTATCCACCTACTTCTCCGACAACCCCTCCATCCTGGCCCTCGCCAAGGAGCAGCAGTACCGGCGGTACTTCAAGGCGTACCAGATCCCGGCCCTGACCAACCTGGGCACGGCCTTCGGCATGGGCCTCATCGTGACCAGCTACATGGCGGGGCTTTCCGCGGTCACGGGGATGAGCCTGGGGAAAGCGGTCCTCTGCGGGAACCTGGGCGCGGTGGTGGGCAGCGTCATCAGCACCCGGATGCTGCTGTTCTTCAGCAAGAAGCTGTACGGCACCGAGACCTTGGCCCTGTCTCCCCGGGAGATGGGCCAGATGGCGGACGAGGAGAACAAGCCCAAGCAGGGGTTCATGCTGCGGCTGCTGAACTCCCTCATGATGGGCGGCAAGAACGGCGTGGAGCTGGGCTTCGGGATCATCCCCGGGGTGCTGGTCATCTGCACCGTGGTCATGATGCTGACCTACGGCCCCTCCGCGGACGGGACCTACACCGGCGCAGCCTACGAGGGCATCCGGGTCCTGCCCCTGCTGGGGGACAAGCTCCAGTTCCTCTTTAAACCCCTCTTCGGGTTCACCACCTCCGCCTGCGTGTCCGTGCCCATCACGGCCTTGGGGTCCGCCGGCGCGTCGTTGGGCATGGTGCCGGAGCTCCTTCGGGAGGGGGCGGCAGGCGCCAACGACATCGCCGTGTTCACCGGCATGTGCATGTGCTGGAGCGGGTACCTCTCCACCCACGTGTCCATGATGGACATGCTCCACTGCAACGAGCTGGTGGGCAAATCCATCCTCTGCCACACCATCGGCGGCTTCTGCGCCGGCATCGCGGCCCACTGGCTGTTCGTGCTGATGTCTTTATTGTAGAGCTATTGTGCCGCTTTTTCTCTTTAGTAAAGAGAAAAAGCGGCGGAAAAAGAGAAACGCAAATGGGATGATATGGTATGCAGCGCAAGCCATATATCCCAAATAAAGTTCTTTTGCACCACTTTTCTTTCAAGAAAAGTGGTCCGCTTTGAATAAATCCATATGAAACCTCAATCAAGACAATTGCACTACGCCTGGATCGTCTGCCTGTGCGGGCTGTGGCTGTTCGTGTGCAATATGGGCCTGTGCAGCAACATCCTGTCGGTGTACCTGCCCTTCATCGAGGCGGGCGGCCTCAGCGACAGCATGGGCAGCGCCATCCTCTCCATCCGCTGCCTCTTCTCCTTCGCCGTCACCTTCCTGGTGGAGCTCTACTATCGCAAGCTCTCCCTGCGCCGGGGCATCCTTCTGGCGTCCCTCATCGGCGCGGCGTCGGCGGTGGTCTATTCCATCGGCGGCAGCGCCCTCGTATACTATACCGGCGCGGCCCTGGGCGGCATCGCCTACGGCCTGGGCGCCATCTACCCGGTTTCCCTCCTGCTCTCCAACTGGTTCCACAGCCACAGGGGCCTTGCTCTGGGCGTCAGCTCCGCGGGCTCCGGCGTGTCGGTCATGGTCTTCTCGCCCCTGGTTTCAGCCCTGGTCCTTCGGTATTCCCTGCGCACCACCTTCCTGCTGCAGGCGGCCTTCATGCTCGTCAGCGCCGTCGGCGTCTTCCTGCTCCTTCGGGACGATCCCGCCCAAAAGGGGCTCCGGCCCTTCGGCGAAGGCGGCGCGGGCGACGCCCGGACCCGGGAGAAGGAGGGGCCTGAACGGCTCCCGAAGCTGGTGATGTGGATGCTGGCGGGGATGATGCTGCTGGTGGGCGGCGCGGGCCAGGCGTTCTCCGGGCACCTGTCGGTCCTGGCCCGGAGCTGCGGCTATTCCGTGAAGACGGCCGCCACGGTGGTGTCCCTCCAGGGGACGGTGCTGGTGTGCAGCAAGTTCCTCTCCGGGGGCCTGGCGGACCGGTTCGGCTCCAAGCGGTGCACGTCCCTGCTCATGGTCCTGTTCATCCTGGGCTGCGCGGCCGTCCAGCTCATGAACGGCGTCAGCCTCCTCTGGTGCTTCGCGCCCGTGGCCCTCATGGGTTTCGGCGCCTCGGTCTACAACGTGGGCCCGCCGCTCTGGGCCGGGGACCTGTCCGACAAAGCGGGCTACCCCAAGCTCCTCAAGTGGCTGCAGATCTTCTATAACCTGGGCGGCATCCTGTTCTCCGCCGTGCCGGGGATCATCGCCGA
>JAEEGJ010018797.1_pt1 | contig 15354 bp, 18 predicted proteins | sample 8958761 | NCBI WGS metagenome assembly JAEEGJ01 (sample SAMN16246546, study PRJNA631951) | gut metagenome | biome: gut microbiome; feature: rumen; material: RS-attached | host: Bos | place: Iran: Karaj | collected 2018-10 | reverse complement strand
TTGCATCAGCCTCTTTCCTCAGACGCTCGTTCTCCTGCTGCAGTCTAGCATATTCTGCAGAAATAACCTCGTTTTCATTTATACTTCCGCCAACAAAAACTCCCTGATCTGTGTACCAGATAACGGCAAGTCTTGTACCGTCTTCTTTGTAAATGTGCCTTCCGCATAAATGAACTACTCTGTATTCTTCATACCTTTTTTGCCTGTAGATCACATCGAAAACGCCGCTCTCTGTTAAAAAGCGATCTACCGCATCACCTACGGAAGCCAGATCATCAGGATGTACCAAACGATATATGTCGCTATACACAAGATCATAGATTTCTTTTTTATCCATGCCCTCATATCCGGAAAGCTCCAAAAAACCTTCCGACATGACTACTGTAACCACTTTTCCATCAACACGCTGATAAATCGCAAAGGGGATTGGGCTGTTTTCCAATAGCTTTAGTTCTTCATCACTCTATCTGTATTTTTCCAAGAGAGTCACCTCCTGTATAAAACAGCAAAGAAACTTTTTACCACAATATATTTTATCATTTAATGGATGTCTGTTATCATTATTGCGATTATTTTATGAATAATTAACAAGTTCGTTTCCAAATTCTCGATTTAATAAAAAACAAGCCGGATGCTTCCTAACAGATAGGGGAAGCATCCGGGTTTTACTTGATTGGCTTTTCACCTCCTAAATACATAAATGGCAAAAACAGTTCTTTTAAGTATTCAGATTTTGACCAATCTACTTTTTGCAGAAAAGCCCCAAAAGAACGTAATGCATTTTGTGGATTTCTTACACTAAAAAAAGTACCCACCACAGCCTTGTCATACTTATTTATTTGTTCCAGTTCCTTAACCAATTCATTTTTTAATGACTCAATAAATTTAATTACTTCCTGAATCAATCCCTTTTCTTCAGGAATATCATTCAAGGCATTAATAATAACCCTTTCTAATGCACCATTTTCACTGGGCGGTATTATCATTAGATACGTATTTATTATTTTATGCTGGCCAAAAGAATCAACCATATCATTTCTAATCCATTCTCCTGCCCTTATAGAAATAGATTCTAAAGATTTACCAATTTTCCTTCCAACCTTAGCATCGGAATCTTCATCCCTATCTGTTACAACCATTAATGATGCTATCTCTTTTTCAACAAGCATCATGTTTATACGATGTTTCTCAACAAAAGGAGCGAATTTACCGTTACCACCAACTCCGCATAAAACAAGCTGGTTTTCTTGCTTTGACAGGCTCTCAATGTGCTCATACTCATCATTCTCGGAAATGCCCAATGCATTATTTTTTTCGTGCTTCCATCCATATGTTTTTTGTAGGTAATAACTGATCAATCGGACATCCGATACGCCTTCCACAAGAACTATTTCCATCATAAGCGCACCTCAAAATCAAATGCCATCCTGTTATCATATACATATTTCCCTGTAACGTTTCTGGCAACTATGTTGCTTTCAAAACCGTTGCTAAAATCAACCTTTTTCAAAGTAATCACTTTGATCGGATCCTCTTTCTCTGTAAATTTCTCATAATTGCCGTATCTAAGAATTGCATCTATTGCCTCAATGCTATGAGTTGCAATAAACAACTGAACGTTAAACTTTTTAGCCAGCTCAAATACTACCGGAAATAAGATATCATAGTATTTTTTGTGTAGACCTGTCTCAATCTCATCAATAAGTAAAATTGAATTTGAAGCCGCATACAGTCTATTGAGAATATACAATATCTTCTTAATGCCATCTCCATATACAGAAAAAGGCATGGTTATCCCATTCTTCGTGATTATTGTTTCTAAAAATGCTCCATCATCTGCCTTTGTATAGCATATATCTGCAATATCTTTGTCAAATTGCCTCAGAATATCTATAACAAGCTTTTTGTAATCCAGATCATCTACTATGTTTTGCAGCAGATCATATCGCATATGACCAAAAGAAGGTATGTAATGAACTTCTTTCTTAATATCAGGTAAAGAAGCTAAAACATCAATAGATGTACATCTTATCCTATCCTCTGTTATTTTTTTACCAACTTGTTTAGTAATACTACAAGTAAATATCTTTGCATTTTCTGGCAAAAACGCCGTTTCTCTTTTATACTGAGTTTTTTGACGTGATGACAATGATGATATCTGAAGTGCTTCCTCCCCTGAAATCAATTTTTCATTTCCACTTATTTGAAGGCGAAGAACACCTCTTTTACTTTCCGCATAGATATCAAATACTAATTGATCCTTGCTCATATCCATATTAAACATCTTAATAAAGGAAACATAGAAACTACTTTTATCAGGACTAAGCACTGTTCGCTGATCGATCACAGGTTTAATTGATCTAAGCTGTGACTTTGCAAATAGTAATTGAATAGCTTCCAATAATGTAGTTTTTCCGCTGTTATTATCTCCAACAATTAGATTGATATTTGAAAATCCTGAAACAGAAAGCTGCTTAATACTTCTAAATTGTTTTATTTCAATTGATTTTATATATGCCATAATCAGTAATCTCCATCAACATTTTCAAAACTGATAACAAGTCTTGTATGTGTTGCCTCGGCTATTTTTTGTAGTGTATCTATTTTGGGAACTACCTTACCATTTAATATTTTACTTATATTAGATTGAGACATATCAGTTATTCTGCATAGATCTTCCTGAGTAAAATCATTTGCATCCATTACTCTTTGTATTTCTTCCGACACTCCCACTAATACATCTTTTACTACTCTATTTGAAACATCACCAGTTTTTTGTTTTATGCTTGGGCTTTTTAGATTATTTATCTGATCTAATATAGACTTCATTTCCTTATTGTTCATGTATGAGGCCTCCTTTTATGTTAAGTATAACATATTTTTACACATTTTCGCCTATATTGTTCTTCGTAACATATATATTAAAAAATATGTTATCAAGAACATATTTTGAGACGTTAACCTCTATAGTTGAACATTTGCCCCCATTTTGACCTATATCTTACCGTATATTTTACTCATCATTCTTCATTAGATACTTGTTATTTATTACTTTCATTGATAAGGGCCCGCTCAGGCTTTTTTAATAGGACGCTCAGAACATAATTGTTATATTACTCCATCATAAAGTGCGATGTACTTTTCAAGCAATTCACCTTTAAGAAATTTGCATATCTCTTTCATAGCGCAAGCTATTCCAGTTTTTCTGATACCCTCAATCTCATAAGGTTCTTCCTGCATAAAACCATTTTCTATCGCTTCATACGCCAAGTTATACCCCAACTTAAAATGTTCTGCTGCTGTATGATTTATCATTTCATTTGCAGATGACGGCAATATCCGATATTTAATAATCTTTGCACTCAACAGTGCGCGAATCTGTTCCTCATTTAATCGTAGATTCCGACCAATCTCATAACATGAAGCTCCACTCTTTGACATGCCCAGAACTGCTTCTAAATAGGCTTGCTTATATCCTAATTCTTCCGCCTTTCCCGGAAGCAGCTTATTAAAGCCTTCTGCAAAATTAAGTTTTGATGATCCATATTCAGTTAAAGTTGCATGCTTTCCAATCTCAGACCATACTATATCATTGTCTGTATAAATCTCCAGCTCTCTCCAACTCGCAGGTCCATCTTTATATGCATACTCATCAGAAAAAGAAATTTCCGCCAAACAATGTTCTTGACTCATATATATTCCCTTATCCTCTACATTTTTCTCATGCGTATATTTTATTTGAAATCAATTTCATTGTATATAAACTCGTGGTTGATAAATGGTATAGGTAATCGAACAACTACCTCAAGCGGACATAGAGGGATTTGAACCCACAGCCCTCCGGTTAACAGCCGGATGCTCTGCCGATTGAGCTATATGTCCGAAACTACGGTAACAGGAATCGAACCTGTAACATCTTGAATCAGAATCAAGCGCTCTACCATTTGAGCTATACCGCATCAATGCTGCTGGTGGGTGTCGAACCCACGACCTTCAGATTAAGAGTCTGCTGCTCTTCCAACTGAGCTACAACAACTTAGTGCTCCCCATGGGGTCGCAGGCATCCGGGGGATGCCACGCTTGCGACTCCGAGTTCCGCGAGGGAACCCGCATCTCTCGGCTTAAAAGGCCGGTGCATATCCGCTCTGCCAAGGAAGCTTAATGGATTCGGACGGTATCGAACCGCCTACGCGGAGATCTTCAATCTCCCGCTCTACCATTTGAGCTACGAATCCATATAGAGGCATAGGTGAGATTCGAACTCACGATCCCGGAGTTGCAATCCGGAGCCTTTCCATCTTGGCTACTACGCCTAAACTACGGTACTTGGAATCGAACCAAGATTACCGGAACCAAAATCCTGTGGGCTACCATTACACCCCATACCGCGTAAGCGTCAAATAATCCGCCTATGATTTAATCCGCTACTATGGTTTACTTTAAAAAACCGAAAAAACTAACTAGTTTTTTAAAGGAGGCTAATCTCCTTTTTCGCATTAAAAAACCACTTAACCTTTGCAAGCTAAGTGGCATACAGACTAACCTATACATTTAATGCTTTGGAGATTCCTTTTATTTTTGAGAACCTTGATTACATTCCACCAACTTGCAATTTGCATAGCAAACAAAACATTTCTGATTATTGCAGAACTGCTTAAACTGTTTATTATTAAATTGCTTGTTGATAGTTACGTAATACATTCTAAAAATCTTCCTCTTAACTTTCTGCTGCTCACTCACAGCTCCATATCTTTGTTGTAGTTATATTATCACCCTAGTGGGACATTTTGTATAGTGTCATCGGATGACACCTGCGTGATCAGAGCACCCCCGCCTTCATTTACGGATATTTTACTTCTTTAATGCCCTTCTATATTATCTCGAAAAGGTGCGTCACCATGTACAGTTATGACATAGCTACCATCTTCCTTTTCCAGAACATGATACTTATATTTCTTTTCAAATATCTGACTCACCTCATCCTCAGACAAGCCAGAATTGAAATCCCAATGCGAATCCGTCTGAAGGATGAAGAAGGCGAATACCAGACTTATACCATAAAAGAATATAGAGATGTCTCCCGTCGTGGAACCAGAACCATGCCGGATGGAGTTTACATAACCAATAACACTTTTGCCTTTGAATGCAAGATACTAGTTTTCAGTGTGAAGAAATTGATCCGGCTCTGCTATCAGCCGAATAATACCATCTGGCTGTTGAATGTCAAGGAAAATTGACCTAAATTTAAATTAGCACATACACCTATTCGCAGCTTCAGGAGTATACACAGCAATTAATCCATTACATCTATTATTTTCCCTATCCTCAAGCGAATACCTAATTTCATCGTACATCCAATCATCGTACCCACCCAAAAAATCTTTTTTATGAATCAACGCATTAGGTGTTAATAACACAATTGTTACACTTGTATAACGCAGTTTACTGTACAAATAATTTTGAATAGTATAATCTGATTTTCCCGAACAATTGACATCTTCAGAGCGATTAATAATTTCTGTTGATGAATCAAACAATCGTTCTAATCTTTCTTTGTACAAATGTCCGTCACTATATCTAAAAGAAACAAATACTCTTCTCGCCATAATAAAAACCTCCTGTTATTTCAATTATTTTTACTCCCGGTAACACTTAAATCGAATTTATGAATACACTTTTTTCTATATCGATTCCTTCACACGCTTATTTCTCTTCCCATTAAACATCCACCAGTTATACCTGAAAATATTTTGACTCCATGTAACTGAATATTATAATCGCTTTTAAAATCATCAACAGAATAAAGATTAATCATATATTTTTCATCATTCTTTTTCCTATAAAAATTTCCCAACTCCCATGCACACCACGAACGTAACATATGCTTTCCTTGTATATCCAACTCACTATTAATCGTTCTCAAAAACAATAATTGCCCAGATTCATCTAATTCTTTTTGCAAATTCTTTTTTAGTTCAATTCCATCTTTCATTTTTCCATGATGCATCCAATCAACATATAAATAGATTTCATTATCATAGAAGAACTCAAACAATGCTAATGCATAAAGTTTATCATCGTATGCGTGCGACAAAAAAACTTGTGGGCGTTCTCCCTTTTCCCTACCAGAAAGAGGCACCTGACCAGCCAATAATATTTTTGAATTATACGTTCCCAACTCATTTAAAATTTTATTAAATAAATTCCGCGAATTCTGCGCTTCATCTTCCTTTTTATTAGAGTATGCTTGCACTAGTTTATCTAGTTTCCGAAGCAACCTATTGATCTCCACGTCCTTTGATTCACGTTCTCTTACATGTGCAATATTATATTGTAATATATTCAAAATAGCAGGATCTTTTACTTCTTTTAACTCCGGGCTTTCATCCTGCGACAAAAACAATTCTTCAATTCCAGATAAAATTGCAATGTTTATCTCTATTGCAATTTTTATCCCTATTGCATTTTCTTGATTGTTAGAATGCTCAATTGATTCCAATATTGTTCTATATAATTGTAGTCTCGATAATGATTCCATTGCTTTCTCCAGTATTATAATTCTAGCAGTACAGCATTACACTTATTTATACATACTATACATTTTATATTCACAAATTAATTAACATTCCTACTACAGCCCACAATAATAATGCCGCTATAATTAATAAATATGGGATTTCTGTTTTAGATACCAAGCACTTGAAATAAGAATACCTTCCTCCTTGATATAATCCCAGTGGCATATCGTATTTTTCTACTCTAGATTCTTTTCCCTTCCTCACATCATTATATAAGCCCCTGAACTTTCGTTCCTGCTGTAAATAATATGAATCTAAACACCACAAAATCAAAACAGGAATTATTGCAATAAACATATACATCTCATTTTGAGTTCCATCCTTGCTAGGAACAGCCGCATATACCCCTAGTAACGCTGTCAAAATAGCAACTCCCATCTCCTTTATTTGAAACGATAATTGGTTCATTCGAATAATATTATTCTGAATAAACTCAATATGCTGACGTCGATTTTCACCCATTTATTAGCCTCCTACATTCTTCTTATAATATCCAGAACATGTATAGCACATTTTATGCTACTATCATCATGTTATAAACAATCCTACAAAATCAGATTCTCAAAAATATCTTCTTTAAAACTCCATACAGGAGCTCTACTATTAATATTCATAATTCCGTTGTTGATTTATACTTAAATCTGACCATTCAACATCGTGTATGTTAATCAGTTCCATTTAGTAGTTTCTGATTATACATTACACGACGAGGTGTACGTTAAAAATACTAGCTTATGCAAAGTTTTTTACAACAGATTCTCAAGTTTGCCTGTGCAGAAAAAATAGTAGCTTCATTTAACTCATTTGTCCGATTAAAACTTTTTAAAACGCGAGTTTGAGACTCGTGGCTCCAAAAAATCTTAAGTTTATCCTTGGCTCTTGTTATTGCAGTATAAAAAATGTTATGTGTTATCAGTTCATCAATATCTTCTGTAATAACAATTTTAACAGAATCATATTCTAAACCTTGTGCTTTATGAATCGACACCGCGTATGCAATTTGAAATGGTACAACAGAATTAAAATCATCTTCACCATCTTCATCATCGTTTGCATAAATCCAAAAACCTATTACAGATTTTTCAGATGTATTATTTACAAGGTCTAAATCAACATCTTCAATATCCCATTCGTTCAGACATTTTTCAATTTCAATTTCAAATCTTATTCTATCTTCTTCTTTATAAATACCTACTATCTTACCCTTTAGATTATTATAAATTATAGGAGCAAAGCGTTCTGTTTCATTAAATAGAACGGGATCTCCTACTTTATATTTCCATACGCCCCAAGTTTCTCCTCTATTAGGATTACTGTTTTGGAGAAACCTATTAATATTGTTAATACCATACAGACCGTTATAATTAAGGCATAATATAATTTCATCATCTGAAGCTCTATCGAAAATACTTTCATTTAAAACCGATGAATACTTATAGTTTACTAAATGTTCTGTTATATCATCATCTAAGTTTCTTACTTTTCCCCATAAATCTAATAGTTCTTGATTCTTAGCGCGATACGGATGCTTTAATTCATGCCATGTATTCTTGTTTAAGAAGAATCTTGCGAGTCCAAACCAATTTCCAAAAGTAATAGATTCTATCTGATATGTGTCACCAACCAAAACCAAAAGCTTAAAATTCGCTTTTTCCAAAACGCGTCTCATATCAGAATTACTAACCATTGAGCACTCATCAATAATTACAATATCGTACTCCGATGCAATTGATGTATTTTTTACGAAACGAGTCACCGTATAAAAAGAACAGTTCTGAGCTTTTACTTTTCTCTTCAAATTATCAACTGCTGGATTAGTATTTGCTAAATATAATTTGTTTTTTTCATCAAAAAACTGTGAAATATGATTCAACAGATATGTTTTTCCCGTGCCTGCGGCTCCGTAAATTAAAGAGACTCTTGACGTTTCAAACATATCCAATAGTATTTCTTTCTTCTCTTCACAATTAACAACTTCGGGATTCTGTTCCATCCAATATTGAATTGAATTTCTATATCCACCAATACCATTCTGAGATAAATCGATTAATTTACTTATAATTGCTTTTGTATCTTCAAAATATTCATTAATATAGTAGTTTTTTCCAAAATGATTAACTGATCTAGCCGCAACATGCTTATAATACAAGCTATCATTGTACCTTTTCACTAAAGTATCCAAATCTCCAAAGTCTTTCAAATCATCGCTCTTGGTATATAACTCACCATTAACTGTTGTATTAATCTGCAAACGTTTAGCTAGTAATTCATGTTGCCTATTTTCATCACTAATACAAGAATAAATATCTTTCAACTCAGCGTTATGACCTATTGGTGAAGTTGCAAATGGCATTTGGTCAAACGGAATGCATCCATACTTTAAATACAATGAAGATAATCTAGGATTTGCAGTATCATTATACTGATCTTTTATCACCTGATTTCTCATTATGCAACTTAAATACCTAATCATATTTGCGCCTGGCATGTTATTATTGACAATTTTCCGAGCTTCATCAAAAACATCACATATCATTATGGTTTTTGCATTATTAAGTATCTGTCCTCTTATATATGCATATGTTCTATCATCACTAGTAAGAATATCAGTAATAGTTCCACCCGTAATGGTCAGATATTTCATAATTCCTTTATATTCAGCGTATGATGCATTTATCTTTGTCCTATAACCAAAAATCTTAGAAAAATTGTTCAATTCACACGGTCTTAAAGACACAGTAAAATCGGTCAATATAATAATTGGCATTTTTTGTTTATCAACAGTTATTTCGTCTGAAAAAATAGAGGCCTGTATAGCATAATGGTCCGCAATCATATTTCGTGAAAATGCAATAAATCTATCAAATTTACTTACATAATCACCTGCAGGAATCAATGTATTTTCATAAATCATTTCTCCATCGACATAAATTGGTTTTGAACGCATTACATACATTCGAGCCCTACTAAAATCAGTAGTAGGCCAGTTTTTCTTTAATGACTTTGTCACCTGCTGATAATATCCTTTTACAGTCATATCTAAGTCAAGCGGAAACACTTCTAAATTATGAAGTATTTCTAAACCATATTCCTGTTTAACGAAGTCTCTAAGCAAAATATAATACTCATGATATTTTAGAGCCAATCGTTCAGCACCATCGTTATCAGGAGTATAATGTGATTTCGATTCCTGAAGCAAATAATGAAATTTTCTCAGAAACAAAAATTTATATTCGCTGCGTATATAAGTAATCGCCGCCTTATTCGTTTCCTTATCATGCCTTATCTCATGATTAATGCTATACGCTTTTATTGCTATATACTCTAACAGATTTCTTGTTTGCGCTAAAATATTTTGAGAAGCTAACCCCCTTCCAAGAACGTCTATTTTATCAATGTTGTCACATATTACCTCATCTACATCTTTTATTTTTTCATCAATATCAAACACGTTGTCCCACCCCTTCTGCAAATTAATCTAGTTCTTACCTTCAAATTACTTTGAATATATTATACCGGGTATTATGGTTACTTATATTTCTTTTCAAATATCTGACTCACCTCATCCTCAGACAAGCCAGAATTGAAAGTAACTTTAGACTCACACTCAACATGATTACCTGTTCCGGTAGTATTTCCTGTAAATGAATATACTTCCACAATACTGACATCTTCTATAGATTTCTCTATATATTCCGTTAGCCCTTTTGTCTGCATATATGTTGTTGCTTGATTGGCTACACATCCTACCATCTCTATTACTATATATAGTGCTATCAGAAGAAGCGGAAAAGCAAGTATCGCTCCAATCCCTACCTCAACCTTGTCTATTGACTTTTTCATTTATTGAAAATATACTCCTCACGGCTATAATCCGAAACATTTCACTTTTTTCGACAAATCCATGTTAGGATACTTATTATTCCCCCTACAAAAGCAAAAACTGCTCCTGCTATATGAGTTTTGTCTTGCTGTTCACCTGTTGGATACATTTCCAATGATCCATTTATCATCATAGAAACTCCAACAACAATCATTATAGAAGCCATAACAAATAAAGCTATTCGAACAATTCTCATTTATCAAACCTTTTTTAATTTGCCCCACCATATAAACAGTAAAAATTACTGCTATTAATTTTTGCTTGGTAAGTTATTTTTTTATTTTATATGTTTTTTAATCTGCATCCATACGCCTGACAAAAGATATATTAAAATCAATATAATTAAAGCTTGCGATATTATCGATGTATCATATACCACTTCTAATCCATAATTACCCGAAGCTAAAAAAGAAAATATAAAGTTAAATATATAGTTGAGTAATATTATCCCTATTACATATAATACTTTTCTAATTATAGTATAACTACGAAAACTTTTTCTCAATAATATATAATCAACTGTAACAACAGCCAAAACCACGATATACTCATAAGCCATTGAAACCCACTGATTATTTATTGAAAGCAGCCATAATGGTAATACAATAAATCGATTTAAAATAGCCATTATGACTATTCCACCTTTTTTAATAATGTATTCATTTTTTATCCCTTTTTATGTGCTGCATTATACCTCCGATAATTTATGGACACAGGAATATACCACAATATAATTACTCGTTCAATTGATTGCAAATAGCTAACGCCTGATCATAATGTTCCTTCAAATTATCTATTGTAGTAAAACGCATTATCTTATCATACGCTTTTTTTACCTTATGTTCGCCATCAATTAAGGTATCGGGAGCAACTAACGAGTTTTCTTCAAATTCTGTATTACTGATAAAGTATCCTCCAGAATACATTCCTTCTTCTGTCCCGTCATCTTGAATTATAACTCTTGAATCATCGTAAAAAACGTCAACCATCCCATCGCCTAAATCAGTAATCATTATTGTTATGGTTCCTTTTTTTACTGTAATATTTTCTTCTTCTACAGTGAATTCACAATATTGATATAAAAACAAACTAAAGCGATAATTATAATCAGAAGTATTCCGATTGAGGCAATAATTACTTTTTTCTTTATTTTTTTTATAAACATATCTTTATTCCCAATCAACTCCACTTTCGTCAGATATATATTCAAGGAACCATTCTTTACCATCTCCAAAACATTGCGCCATTACATGTAACAAGTCTGGCAAAGAAGGTATTGAAATCACAGTTTAAGAATTTCCATTCATTTGATGGATATCCTACATCACCATCCAAAATACAACGAGATCCTTTATTGGTGTCAAACAGCATAATATCCGCACTGAAAAAGCATCTCATAAAAACATAGCATCCCATGGGTATCTCATATCCGGCATCATTAAGTTCGTCTGTATATTCTTTAAGCTCTTTTATACCAAGCAATTCAAATCCGGCATCTTCTTCATCAATTCTATAAAGAATTCCCCCATTGGAACAAAGAAGGAACTCTTTATAATAATCCGGAATTTTGCAGCCGGTTTCTTTTTCAAAATCTTCTATTTCATTTAGATCTGCCGGATCATTCCATTTAAAATCATACTCTACATCATTTAATGCGTCCTTTATCAACGCTTTACCTATTGCTTTTTTTGTGAGTTCTATTAAAACATTCATATTCTTTAAATATGGCAATATGCTCCTTTATGCCATTTACTCCTCTTTGTAATTTTTTCATCTTTTATTATCTGAGTCAATCTTGTCGGGACATCTACAACGCTTTTTGACGCTATGAGTTAAAAATCGTTACTACGCGCAGTATACTGTTTTTTCACCCATTATTGTCAAGAAAAGTTATGCTATATATGTCCCTTATGGCACCGATATATATCCGATGCCATAGGGATTCTTTATCAAATATCCAACACATACCTCATCTGCCTTATCGCCGACTGCAAAGAATAATGCACCGCCGGTTGAGACACGCCCTCAATATCCGCTATCTCCTTCTCGCTGAAGCCATGGAAAAAGAACATTCGTAGCCTCCTTTGAAGCTTATCCGGCAGCTGATTTATCGCAACGCGAAGAACATAAGCATTTATAGCTTCTCTGGATCAATGGCTTTTGGCACACCTCTAAGATAATCCATAGCCTTCCTATTCACCTCCATGCCTTCTTCATAGGCATTCATATCTGTGTGGCGATAATCCTGCATCTGGAGCTTCTTCTCCAAACGCTCGTACTCTGCAAATACCTCTCCCCAAGATTTCACCTCAAGATTTTTTTGCGGTTATCCGCATTTTTTTCCTGATGTACTTGCAAATTCAGTACAGTATTTATTCATTCCCACTGTCTCGATTATTATGCCAACTACTGTTTTCTTAACGGCAAATTTATCTCACTCTGAATATAGTTCTTTTTACCTTGCCCTCAATCAACTCTGGTATTGTATACTTTGGACTTCCAATGATAACGGTTGTTCCGTTTTTGATTGGTTCTTGAATGTATTGCAATTTTGCTACCATCCCGTTTGCACCTTCTCTACTGGCTCCATTGCATAACTCCATCAACCCATTGATGTTTTCGATTAGTTCCTCAGTATTTTTTCCTTCCACAGCTTCAATCACAGAATTTGCCTAACTTGAACTTTCAATCCAAAAGGTATATTATATACACACCCGAACATTAGTTCTTTTTTTGATTGAGGTTATATGTTATGAGTAGAGTGATTGATACTGTAGACGTCATCTGCCAGCACAAATCGAACGGCGAAGTAATTCCCCTCCGCTTCCGGCTGATGAACGAAGATGGCCAATATGAAAATTATACGATAAAAGGTTATAGAACAATTACCCATCCGGGGCCTTATACTACTCCGGACGGGCTCTATGTTTCTTATTCCACATTTGTATTTGAATGTGTTGTTGTCGTGCTTGATTACAAGCGGAAGGTACGATTATATTTTGAGACGCATAACAGTAAGTGGCGGATTGCGATATAGAAAGAGAACTCAGTATTATACCGTAGACTTTCAGATTAACAAACAAAACCACTATCTCGTTATGGGATAGTGGTTATCTGTGCAATATTAAGTTATTAACCTATGACTTCTGGATAGAAATTATTCCCGAGCAATAAGACTTCTCACTACCTTTCAATTATTCGTAATACATACATATAGTTCCATTTGATAACTTAAATCCATTCTTTTCGTAAAACTTAGCCGCTGGTGCATACTCGCTTGTATAAAGAACAATTCCCGCAAGTCCTTTTTCCTTACTGTAATCTTTAACCGCATTTAATAGCTGTTTACCTATTCCATGCCCTTGTCGTTTGGGAAGTACTGCCATCTCATTAATGTAAATCTCTTCTTTGCTCCCAGAAATCTTACAAAGTGCAAATATACATCCTAATACTTCGCTGTTTTCTTCATATACATACCCAACAAATCTTTTCTGTTCAAAAAAATCTTGAAGATATTCTGTTGCATTTTCTGCTGTCCAATCTATTCCCCAATGCTCCATAGGGAATGCTTTTGAATAAATCATGCCACATTGTGCTAAGTCAGTGTTCTCCATAATTCTAATCATTTTGCCACCTCACCACCAAACTCCGATTTGTTTTATTTTATATCCCTATAATACTCAACCAGCATTTCCTTTGATATAGGCACACTACATCCTTCCAGCTCTTTATAAATCAAATCCGTCAATTTCATTAGGCATGCCCATAACGTCTCTTGGCTGTCATCTGTAACATACGTGCTCTTTATGGCCTCCTTTTCATGATCGGGGAGCTTATCAATTTCACGGTTCACAGCACTCTCGAGTCTGTATCGGTCTCCTAAAAGATCAATATATATTTTTCTGATAAATTCAAGTTCACCTACTGTGCGAAAATAATTGTTTCGCTTAATAGCCACTGCAGCATGCATCAAGTGTACACACGCATAATTACAGGCGGTTTCCAGATCTTTTTGCCGCTTACTCCCATATATTTGATCATCCATAGTGGTTCTTGATTGAACCATTTTATCTTCTACGATACCGGATTTATCAAAAAGAACTTTAAACGCCGGTTTTAAGGCTGCTGCATGCTCATAGCATCCAAACCCGATATCTATCTCCAAAAGATTATCCAGTATATATGCCTGAAGATGCCTTTCATCAGATTGTGTAAAGAATAAAAGATTATATTTTTCGGATATCTTCTTATGCATGTAGTCCATGACTTCAGTCATAGATTCACCGGAATCATATGCTACCACAAAATCCAAATCGGACTTTTCATCATGAAAACCTTCTGCTCCGGATCCTACCTGAACCAAAGAAACAACCTTAGGACAATCTTGGGAAACCAAAAGAATAAAATCCAATGTGTTTTGCCTGTCTTCTACGTTAAAAACTTTTACCATTTCTATGCGCTCCCAACAATACCCGCATTTATACCGACATTTTTTCGTAATCTTCCCGAAGCAACCCGTAGATATTATAGTCACAATAAACCGAAACCATTTTCCCATGACGAACGGTTCCTTCTTTTACAAAACCGCATTTTTCCATAACTCTGTTTGAAGCGATGTTTCTTACATCCGCACGTCCGTTCAATCGGTCTATTTCTGTGTTTTTAAAAACAAACCGCAGCACTTCCTTCAAAGCTTCGGTGGTAATTCCCATATTCCAGTACTCAGGATTAACCCTGTATCCTATATCGCCCATTCTGGCATTTTGGATATCAAATACTGCAATCATACCTATCACTTTATTGGTTTCTTTCAATACAATTCCCCAATCAAGATCAAGAGAAGGTTTTCTTATTACCCAAGGACGAGCGTCAATAAACAAGAGTTCAGGATTT
>JAEEGJ010018796.1_pt1 | contig 15356 bp, 17 predicted proteins | sample 8958761 | NCBI WGS metagenome assembly JAEEGJ01 (sample SAMN16246546, study PRJNA631951) | gut metagenome | biome: gut microbiome; feature: rumen; material: RS-attached | host: Bos | place: Iran: Karaj | collected 2018-10 | reverse complement strand
TGTTCGGGATCTCGGCCTGGAGCTCCTCGGCCTTGGCGATAGCACCCTTCATGCCCTTTGCGCCCTCTGTGAGTACGAGTTCTGCGCCGTATGCCTTGATGAGCTGTCTTCTCTCAACGCTCATCGTCTCAGGCATTGTGATGATCAGTCTGTAGCCTTTAGCCGCTGCTACGGATGCAAGACCGATACCGGTATTGCCGCTTGTAGGCTCGATGATGACACTGCCTTCCTTGAGTCTTCCGGATGCTTCAGCGTCCTCGATGATAGCCTTGGCGATACGGTCCTTTACGCTTCCTGCGGGATTGAAGTATTCAAGCTTTGCAACGAGCTTTGCCTCAAGGCCCAGTTCCTTTTCGATATGTGTGAGTTCAAGAAGCGGTGTCTTTCCGATAAGCTGATCGGCTGACGTATAGATCTTAGTCATGGTGATTCTCCTTTAAAATTCTTTCTTACTAATAATATCAGTTATTGTTCCTTATGTTCAGATGGCTGCGAAGCCCTTTTCGAGATCGGCGATGATGTCATCGATGTGCTCTGTTCCGATAGAGAGACGGATCGTATTCTGATAGATGCCTACATCATTCAGCTCTTCTTCGGAAAGCTGTGAGTGTGTTGTGCTTGCCGGATGGATAACAAGGCTCTTAACATCGGCGACGTTAGCCAGGAGTGAGAAGATCTCAAGGTGATCGATGAAATCGAATGCTTCCTTCTTGCCGCCCTTTACGTTGAATGTGAAGATGGAGCCGCCGCCGTTGGGGAAGTACTTCTTGTATACTTCGTGATCCGGGTGATCGGGAAGTGCAGGGTGGAAGACCTTCTCTACCTTCGGGTGGTTTGTAAGATACTCGAGGACCTTATTGGTATTCTCGATGTGACGCTCTACGCGGAGTGACAGTGTCTCTGTGCCCTGGAGGAGCAGGAATGCCGCGAAAGGCGAAATGGAAGAACCCGTGTCGCGGAGCAGGATTGCTCTGATGTAGACTGCGAATGCTGCCTTGCCTGCCGCTTCAGTGAACTTAACGCCGTGATAGCTGGGGTTGGGTTCGGAAATCCAGGGATACTTGCCGGAAGCTGCCCAGTCGAAGTTGCCGGAATCAACGATAACGCCGCCCAATGTGGTGCCGTGGCCGCCGATGAACTTTGTAGCGGAATGGACTACGATATCAGCACCGTACTCGATAGGTCTGATGAGGTAAGGTGTACCGAATGTATTGTCGATAACGAGCGGGATGCCTGCTGCGTGAGCGATCTTTGCGAGCTCTGCGATATCGGGGATGTCAGATGAAGGGTTGCCCAGCGTCTCGATGTAGAGAGCTTTGGTATTAGGTCTGATAGCTGCCTTTACTTCCTCGAGATCGTGGATGTTGACGAATGTTGTCTCGATACCGAAAAGCGGAAGAGTGTTTGCAAGAAGGTTCTCGGAGCCGCCGTAGATCGTCTTCTGTGCTACGATGTGCTCACCCTTTATTGCGAGTGCTTCGATAACGTATGTGATGGCTGCCGCACCAGATGCTACTGCAAGTCCTGCAACGCCGCCTTCAAGTGCTGCGATCCTGTTCTCGAAAACTCCCTGTGTTGAGTTTGTAAGTCTGCCGTAGATGTTGCCTGCGTCTGCAAGACCGAAGCGTGCCTCTGCGTGTGCAGAATTACGGAATACATAAGATGTTGTTGCGTAGATCGGTACTGCTCTTGCGTCGCTTGCGGGATCCGGCTGTTCCTGGCCTACGTGAAGCTGAAGTGTTTCGAATTTGTATTTGTTGCTCATAGTTAGTTTCTCCTTTGTTTTTGGCTTTTGGTTTATATTTTTGTTTTTTGGATTCTGTTGGTCTGCAATAAAAAAGGGACCTTTTTGTGTGCCCCTTCTCATCGTTCATTCACTTTTTGTCCCGGATTCACATTCGCGTATCCTGATCGTCAGTGTGACAAGAGAAGCACTTGGTTTTTGTCATGCTACAACAAGGCATCATGCACATGCTGCCCATCACACACATCTCCATAGAAGTCTGATAATACTTAGACACGAGTTGCTCCTCCTTTCTTCGGCTTCCGCCTACCTGTTTAGTGGGTAATATACATGACATCGGAACAGATGTCAACCCCTGATGTAAAATTTTTTTCGAGCCTTGACTTTACGGGCTTTGCGCGTATTATAGTATTTACCAACCAAAACGGTAGGAAATAGGATAAATGAGCGGTATTCCGTTTTTAACAGGAGGAAATAATGATATACGCTGACAACGCGGCAACGACAAAAATGAGCCGTACGGCAATCGAAGCAATGCTCCCTTATATGGATGATATATATGGTAATCCTTCAAGTCTTTATTCCTTCGGACAGAAAGCAAAAGAGGCTTTGGAGAACGCAAGAGAGAGAATAGCAGCATGCCTTTGCTGTGAGCCCAGAGAGATAACCTTCACGTCCGGCGGAAGCGAAGCCGATAACCAGGCGATCTTTTCTGCAGCAAGACTGGGTGAGAAGAAGGGAAAGAAGCATATCATCTCGACCGCATTCGAGCATCACGCTGTCCTTCATACTCTTGAAAAGCTGAAGAAGCAGGGCTTCGAGATCACGCTTCTTGACGTTCATTCGAACGGTATCGTCACACCTGAGCAGGTTGCTGACGCGATCCGTGAAGACACATGCCTTGTAACCATAATGTTTGCAAACAATGAGATAGGCACCATCCAGCCGATCGCAGAGATAGGAAAGATCTGCAGGGAAAAGGGCGTTCTGTTCCATACCGATGCGGTACAGGCTGCCGGACACTTATATGTAAATGTAAAAGAACAGAATATTGATATGCTCTCGCTCTCTGCGCACAAGTTCCACGGACCAAAGGGTATCGGCGTCCTTTATGCAAAGAGAGGGATCTTACTCGATAACGTTATCAACGGCGGAGCCCAGGAAAGAGGAAAGAGAGCAGGAACCGAGAATATTCCGGCTATTATGGGAATGGCTGCGGCACTTGAAGAGGCAGTTGCAAATCTCGATCGGAATACGGCGAAGCTTATCAAGTTAAGAGACCGTCTTATCGAAGGATTGGACAAGATCCCTTACGGCGAGCTCAATGGAGACAGAAACAACAGACTTCCGAGCAATGTAAATTTCTGCTTTGAAGGAATCGAGGGCGAATCGCTCCTGCTTTTGTTGGATGACAAGGGAATATGCGCTTCTTCGGGCAGTGCGTGCACATCGGGATCTCTTGATCCGAGCCATGTCCTTCTTGCGATCGGAAGACCTCATGAAGTAGCTCACGGCTCGCTCAGACTTTCGATCAATGAAGAAACGACAGAAGAAGACATCGATTACATGATCGAAGCGGTAACAGATGTAGTTACTTATTTAAGAAATATGTCGCCGTTCTGGCGTGACCTTACGACAGGCAAGCGTACACACGTTTTCGCAGAGTGAAAAGAAAGGACAGGTAATTAACATGGCATTATACAGCGAGAAGGTAATGGATCACTTCAGGAACCCCAGAAACGTAGGCGTGATCGAGGATGCTGACGGTATTGGCGAGGCCGGAAACCCCGTCTGCGGCGACATAATGAAGATCTATCTGAAGATAGATAATGACATTATCACAGATGTTAAGTTTGAGACGTTCGGATGCGGAAGCGCCATCGCTTCAAGCTCGATGGCAACAGAGCTCATAAAGGGCAAGCCGATCTCTGAGGCTGCCGCGTTGACAAACAAAGCGGTTACCGAGGCTCTGGACGGACTGCCTGCGCATAAGCTCCACTGTTCTGTCCTTGCTGAGGAAGCCATCAAGCTGGCTCTGAAGGACTACTTTGATAAGAACGGCATCGAATACGATAAGAACGAGTTCCCGGACGAGCCTCACTGCGCACATTGCGGAGAGGGTTCCTGCGACACCTGATAATTTGTAAATAGTGCCTTGTTGTGGCAAGATTTACATATAAGGAAGGTATGCAGATATGATGGTATCAACCAGAGGGCGTTATGCTCTTCGTGTAATTATTGACCTTGCCGAAAACGCGGATGACGGCCTTATTCCGATGCATAAAGTCGCGGAGAGACAGGGAATATCGCTCAAGTATCTTGAGCGCATTCTGCCTGAGCTGGTCTCGGGACGCCTCGTTGAAGGCGTTCACGGCAAGGGCGGCGGATACCGTCTTACCAAAAAGCCTGAAGAAATATCAGTTGCCGAGATCTTAAAGCTCACAGAAGGTGACATCGCGCCGGTAGCCTGCCTCGAAGATAACGCAGTAGTCTGCGACAGGATGGAAGACTGCCGCACGCTCCCCGTATGGAAGGGCTTAAACGAACGCATCAACGAGTACCTTGAAAGCGTTAAGATCTCAGAACTCATGAAGAAGTGAGATAGGCATGGATGCCGGACTGATCGAAAACGATCTTCGTAAAGACAAGGTCTTTCACGACAGATTATTCTCTAGATTTACCAAAGCAATAATCAAATACGAGCTGCTCTCTCCCGGCGACAAGATCGCGGTTTGCATTTCGGGCGGCAAGGATTCCATGCTGATGGGCAAGCTCTTTCAGGAGCTTAAACGCCACGACAAGTTCCCGTTTGAATTGGTCTTTCTTGTCATGGATCCAGGATATGAGGAGAAGGTTAGGAGTAAGATCGAATCAAACGCCGAGCTGATCGGACTTCCCATAGAGATATTTGAGAACAGGCTTTTTGAGGTCGTATCCGGAAACGAAAAGTCACCCTGTTTTCTCTGCGCGAGGATGAGGCGCGGAGCGCTTTATGCTAAGGCAAAAGAGCTTGGCTGCAACAAGATCGCGCTTGGCCATCACTACGACGATGTCATTGAGACAACGTTGATGAGCATGCTATGGAGCGGCCATATTGAGACCATGATGCCCAAGCTCAAGAGCAAGAATTACGAAGGTATGGAGCTTATCCGCCCAATGTATTTCATCAGGGAAGAAGACATTGAAGCCTGGCGCGACAGATATGATCTTGAATTCGCCGACTGCGCTTGTTGCGTCACGAGCAGGAAAGACGAGGCGAACACGTCGAAACGAAAAGAGACAAAAGAACTTATCAGGGAGCTCCGCAAAACGAACCCTGAAGTCGAAGCGAACATCATGAGCAGCATGGAGAACGTCTATCTCGACAGCGTGATCTCTTATACCAAAGATGGCATCACACACAACTTCCTGGACGAGTACTGATAAACCCCGATATTTGACAATAAACAACGCAATTCAAAAGCATGCGGTAAAATCGCTTTGATATACTTTGGGCATAACCGCAGCCTTTGCTTTTTATGCTTTTCGGGAGGTACCCATGAGTATTGATCTGACCAGGATGCCGAAGATCGGTTTCGGACTTATGAGATTGCCGGAGACAGACGGCGTCATTGATATCGACAAGGTCTGCAAGATGGTCGATTCCTACATGGAAGCCGGATTCACATATTTCGATACTGCATATGTTTACCATGGCGGTAACTCTGAGAAGGCAGTCAAGGAAGCGATCGTAAAGCGCCATCCGAGGGATTCCTTCACGATTGCCACAAAGCTCCCCGCATGGTGCATACATTCATATGAAGACAGGGACAAGATCTTCAACGAGCAGCTCGAAAGATGCGGTGTTGATTTCTTCGATTTCTACCTCCTTCACAGCATCGAGGATGGTAATAACTACGATACATATGAGAAGTACGACTGCTTCAACTGGGGCATAAAGAAAAGGGAAGAGGGCAAGATAAAGCACCTGGGATTCTCTTATCACGGCACTCCTGAACTTCTCGTGAAGGTACTCGATAAGCATCCCGAGATCGAGTTCGTACAGATTCAGCTCAACTACGCTGACTGGGACAACAAGATCGTTCACTCGGGCGAACTCTATCAGATACTTGCCGACAGGAATATCCCGATAATCGTTATGGAGCCCTGCAAGGGCGGCAAGCTCGCAAATCACGATGATGAATGCCAGGCTATCCTCAAGGGAGTACGTCCCGACAAGTCTATCGCTTCCTGGGCATTCCGTTATGTCGGAAGCCTTCCGGGAGTTACGACCATCTTAAGCGGCATGTCCACACAGGATCAGTTAGAGGATAACATGAACACCTTCAGGAATTTCGAGCCGCTCTCCGATGAGGAAAAGGAAGCCATCGAGAAGGTCAAGGAAGTCATGTTCAGGATCGAGCTCGTCGGATGCACCGCATGCAGATATTGTGTTGAAGGGTGCCCGATGAAGATCGCAATTCCCGATGTCATCAGTGCGGTCAACACAAAGCGCAAATTCCCTGACGATATCAGACCTAACTTCTTCTACGGCGGTCTTGTTGAAAGAGACGGCAACGGCAAAGCTTCCGCATGCATCGGCTGCGGCCAGTGCGAAGGCGTATGTCCGCAGCATCTGCCGATCATCAGCATAATGAAGGAAGCAGCAGAGAAGTTCGAGAGCAAGTAAGCTCAAACATTAATTCAGTGGTCAGTATCCGGCGGTTCAGTATTGAGCCGCCGGATTTGTTATATATGAAGTGATGTCTGAAATCTGATATAAAAGCCGTCCATCCGCCAGAAGAATATCATATTCCGGTTGACATACCGGTATCTTCATAGGATAATCAGTTTAGCAAAAGTGAATTTTGCAAAAGCAAATGAAAGGCGATGGACGGCATGAAGGATTCGAAAAAATACGATTCTCTTAAGTTGGATAATCAGGTCTGCTTTCCGCTTTACGCTTGTTCGAAAGAGCTGGTAAACCAGTACAATCCTTATCTTAAGAAACTGGGACTCACATATACCCAGTACATCGTAATGATGGTGATGTGGGAGCATAAGAGCGTCTCGTCAAGAGAACTGGCGTGCAAGCTTCATCTCGATTACGGAACCCTCACACCCGTCCTCAAGAGACTCGAAAGCTCCGGTTATGTAACCAAGGAGAGGGACCCCAAAGACGAAAGGCTCCTGATAGTCAGGATCACTGCAAAAGGTGAAGATCTGAAGGAAGAAGCCGTCAAGATCCCGCCCTGTATCGCCGGATGCGTAGGGCTCACACCGGAAGAGTTCAAAACGCTGTATGAATTAACCTACAAGGCGCTCGCGAATATGGAAAACGCAAATTGCAAATAAACAAAACAACAAACCAATAAACGAAGGAGGCACAAAACATGATCTACGATTACGAATTAAAGACACGCACAGGCGAGATGCTCAAGCTTTCAGAATTAAAAGGAAAGGTAATCCTTATTGTTAACACCGCAACAGGCTGCGGCTTCACTCCTCAGTATGAACCGATCGAAAAGCTCTACAAGGACTATCACGACCAGGGCCTTGAGATCTTAGACATTCCCTGCAACCAGTTCGGCGGACAGGCACCCGGCTCTGATGACGAGATCCATGAATTCTGCACACTGCATTTCAACACGACATTCCCGCAGATGAAAAAGGCAGACGTAAACGGAGAGAACGAGCTTCCCCTTTACACATATCTCAAGTCCGAGAAGGGATTTGAAGGATTCGATGAACACGAGCTCAAACCACTCCTCGAGCAGATGTTCTCACAGGCTGATCCCGAGTGGGACAAGAAACCGGACATCAAGTGGAATTTCACGAAGTTCGTCATCGACAGGGAAGGCAACGTTGTTGCAAGATTTGAGCCCACAGCTGACATGAAGAAGGTAGAAGAGTGCATCAAGGCACAGCTGTAATTCGGAGGTAAATATATGAGCGTTTACGATTTCACGGTAAAAGATAAGAAGGGCAACGATGTATCTCTGTCCGAATATAAGGGCAAGGTTCTTCTGATCGTCAACACCGCTACAAAGTGCGGACTGACACCCCAGTACGACGCACTCGAAGCTCTCTATGAGAAGTATCACGACCAGGGATTTGAGATCCTCGATTTCCCCTGCAACCAGTTCCTTGCACAGGCACCCGGTTCTGTTGAGGAGATCGACAGCTTCTGCACATTGAGATTCAACACAAAGTTTCCCAGATTCGGAAAGATCAAGGTCAACGGCAAGGAAGCAGATCCTCTTTATGTTTATCTGAAGGAACAGAAACCCGGAAGGATCGAATGGAACTTTGCTAAGTTCCTGATCGACAGGGAAGGCAATGTCGTAGAAAGAGTTTCTTCCAAGACGAAGCCCGAGACGATGACGGAAAGCATCGAGAAGCTGCTTGCACAGTAACAAAGGAGAAGATGGATGAAATTCGCAGTCAGATACTATACACAGACAGGTAACACAAAGCGCCTGGCTGAAGCGATCGCAGAAGAGATAGGAGTCGACGCGATGCCTATCAGCACACCTGTAGATGAACAGGTCGATGTACTCCTTCTCGGCAATTCATATTATGCGTTTTCGATCGCGCCGGAAGTAGCATCCTTCGTAGCTTCGCTCAGCAAGGACAAGGTCGGAAAGATAGTCAATTTCGGCACTGCCGCAATGATGAACTCAACATATAAGAAGGTCAGGAAAGTCGCAAACACAGTAGGCATTCCGGTCCTTGATGAGGAATTCCACTGCAGGGGCGAATTCAAGGGAATGAACAAAGGCAGGCCCGATGAGAATGACCTTAAGGCAGCCAGGGAATTTGCCAGAAGATTAAAGGAGACCCTTAAGTGATGAAGACAATTAACATAGTAAACGGACCGCAGAATGTGTCCGCTGTGATCCAGGGCTGTATGAGAATGCCCGGACTTTCAAAAGAGGATGCGGCGAAGGTCATCAGAACGGCATATGACTGCGGCATCAATTTCTACGATCACGCGACATGCTACGGCGAGAACGGCGCCGCGGAATCCAAATTCGCGGAAGCTTTTCCTCTTACCGGACTGAAGAGAGAAGACATCTATATCCAGAGCAAATGCGGACTCTGCTTTGACAGGAATGAGTTCGACTGGTCAAAGGAGAACATCCTTTCGAGCGTTGATGACAGCCTCAGAAGACTTAACATCGACTATCTTGATACGCTCCTTCTTCACAGGCCTGACGTGATCTACGATCCTGAAGAAGTAGCTGAAGCCTTCGACATTCTGGAGAAAGCAGGCAAGGTCCGCTTCTTCGGTGTCAGCAACCTCGTTCCGATGCAGATCGAGCTCCTTAAGAAATACGTTAAGCAGCCTCTCGTCATCAACCAGGTGCAGCTCTCGCTCGAGCAGTCGCAGCTTATCGATCAGGCTCTTTACATGAACAATAAGCAGACTGAATTCTCCATTAACAGGGACGGTCATGCACTTGATTACTGCAGGTTAAACGACATCACGATACAGGCGTGGTCACCTCTCCAGTTCGGCATGTTCGGAGGTTCGTTCATCGACAATCCTGATTTCCCCGAGCTCAACAAAGCTCTTGCGGAACTGGCTGAAAGGGAGAACGTTTCTAAGGCTGCGATAGCCATTGCATGGATACTCAGGCACCCGGCAAAGATGCAGGCGATAATCGGAACGATGAATCCTGCTCACATTGAGGATATCTGCAAAGCTTCGGAGGTTAAGCTGTCGCATCACGACTGGTATACCCTCTATCTCGCATCGGGAAAGTATCTTCCCTGATGACGGCCAAACTATTTATCGCCAGGAGGACAAAATAATGAATGAGACACTGAAAGTTCTGGAAACCAGAAGAAGCTGCAGGAGCTTTAAGCCTGACATGATAAAGGAAGAAGAGCTTAAGGCGATCCTCAGAGCGGGCACTTTTGCTGCTACCGGAATGGGAAAGCAGAGTCCCGTGATCATCGCGGTGACCGACAAGGCAATGCGTGACGAGATCTCTGAAGCCAACAGAAAAATAGGAGGCTGGGATGAAGGTTTCGATCCGTTCTATGGTGCTCCGGTCATACTGATCGTTCTTTCGGATAAGAATGTTCCGACACATGTCTATGACGGTTCACTCGTGATGGGAAATCTGATGAATGCCGCGGAAAGTTTAGGCGTGGCAAGCATTTGGATCCACAGGGCCAAAGAGGAATTTGATTCTGATTTTGGCAAGGCGATCCTTGCTAAACTCGGCATTGAAGGCGAATACGAGGGCATCGGTCACTGTGCCCTTGGATATGCGAAAGAACCTTTGAAAGCGCCTGCTGCACGCAAGGATAATTACATTTATTACATCTGATCTGACGCGGATATTTCATTTTCGGGCTGAGATAGTATAATTCTTCGTATGAACACACTGTTTACGCCCGTAATCAATCTGTATGCAGTACTGGTTGCCGACTTCATCGGCATCGCTATTCTTCTGGTCATTCTGGTCACGAGAGGCTGGAATCTGCCCGGACGAAAAGCCGAAAGCCATATCATGCTGCGGATGCTGATCTTTTCGGTATTCAACTGCTTTGTCGACCAGATCGTCGCTTACTGCGACGGCAGGATCGGAACAGGCTATATGTTCTTTCACTGCATGCTTTACGCGGGCAACACATACCTGTACATATATAACGTGCTTGTCGGCGTATTCCTCGTTCACATGATAGTGAAACACATTGACAGCAAGGCCGTGCACCGCCAGTTTGTTGTATTCTGGATGGTAGTCATTCTGGAGCTCGTCCTGCTTGTTATAAATACTTTTCGTCCGGTTGTTTTTGAGATCGACTCCAACAATGTGTACCACAGAGGGCCGCTTTATACGTTCTTCATCGTGGCGGGATTCGCGCTGCTTCTTTACGGATGCGTTTACTATTTCATATCCAAGATCAAGAACCCGGCACTCAGGTATTTCCCGGTCTTCGAGTTTTTGCTGCCGATACTTCTGGGCTTATTGCTTCAGAGTCTTATCTACGGAATATCGCTTCTTCCCGCATGTTTTGCGGTATCGTTTGCTGGTATAGTCATAGCGTTCCAGAACGAGTGTATCTATATCGACAAGCTCACCGGAGTCTATAACAGATTTGAAATGGACAGGGAACTCAAGAGACTCCAGAAGAGACGCAAGGACAAGATCGTTGCTTACATGCTCGATCTCAACGGCTTCAAAAAGATCAACGACAACTATTCACATGAGGAAGGCGACCAGGCCCTGATCGCTTTCGCAGGTATCCTGAACAGCGTGTTCGGTTCGGTCGGAACGGTCATCAGATTCGCAGGCGACGAGTTTGTCGTACTGATGCACAAGGCAAAGGAATCAGACATTGAACTGTATAAGCAGAAGACAATGGAAGCAGTTGATAAATACAACGAGAATTCCGGCAAGCCTTATAAACTTTCCGCAGCAGTCGGAGGAAAGGTCTTCGACTTCAGTAAGGAAGATTCACAAGATCTTGTTGTGGTCATCGACAAACTGATGTACAAAGATAAAGACGATTACTACAAGGACCATGTTAAGGAGAGGTGATCTATGTTAGAGGTTTTTGCGATAATTTCGCTTTGCAGGATCAACAGGAGGAATGCCATTGCCAGAGGCAGAAGACCAGGCGGCTTCATTGCTCTTACCATAATACTGTGGATAGTGTTTGAGTTTATAGGAATTATTCCTGCATACATCATTACCAGAAACCGTTATTCTTCAATGTTTATCGGACTTATGTGTGCGGGTCTCGGCGGACTTATCTCGTTCCTTATCACGAAAAACGTGCCGCAGGGCAATTATGTCGATCCGTCCGCGAAGCCTGTATACGGCAATAACGGAATGCCCGTATATACCAATCCTAACAGTGCTCAGGTCCCGATGGATCAGCCTGCATACATGTATAATCCCAATATGTATCAGCCTGCCCCGCAGCAGCCCGCAGCAGCCCAGCCTGCTTCACCGTTCGTTCCTGCACAGACGGCGGGTATGGCGGCAACGGGAACCCGTTACTGCAGGCATTGCGGTTCGCCAAACAACGGTACCAACAGGTTCTGCGAATACTGCGGACAGAACATAGAATAAATTCATTTTGTGTTTTGACTGATCAAGCGGGGCCTTGCGGCTCCGCTTTTTGATTTCCAGCAGAATGGTGTTGTTAACGCACGCGGCTTTTGATACAATTCTCGAACTGACTCTAAATAAGAAAGATAACAATGACCGAAGTTAAGAACGACAGATCTTATATCAGGAAGCTCCTTATGATCGCCATCCCGATGATGGTGCAGAACGGCATTTCCAACTTCGTAAACCTTCTCGACAATCTCATGATCGGGAGGGTCGGTACAAACGCGCTTTCAGGCGTTGCGATCGCAAACCAGCTGATATTTGTTTTCTACCTTGTTATCTTCGGAGCTACCGCCGGTGCAGGAATCTTCACCGCTCAGTACAAAGGCAACGGCGACAATGAAGGAATCCGCTATACTTTCCGCTTCAAGATAGTATTCAATACGGTGATCGCAGCAGTATGCGTTATTTTGTATGCCGTCCTTTCTCCGCTGCTCATAAACCTTTTCCTTCTGGGAGAAGGTGATCCTGCCGATGCCGCTGAAACCCTCAAGATAGGCATAGATTACATGCACATCATCCTCGTAAGCCTGATCCCGATCGGACTTACGCAGGCATATGCGGGTACGCTGAGAGACCTGGGTTCCACGAAGGTCCCCATGTATGCTTCGGTCGCAGCCATCCTTGTAAACCTCACAGGCAACTGGATCCTGATCTACGGTCATTTCGGGCTTCCTGCGCTCGGTGCGTCAGGCGCTGCCATCGCAACGGTCATCTCAAGATTCGTGGAACTCGCCATCCTGGTGATCTATACCGGAAAACATGCAAAACAGTTTCCTTTCATCAAAGGGGCATTTTCTCATTTCAGGATCCCTGCAGATCTTGCCGGAAGATTTATCCTTAAGGCGATACCCCTGATGTTTAACGAAGCACTCTGGTCCCTCGGAATGACGGTGATCAACCAGTGCTATTCCTACAGGAGCCTTGACGCCGTAGCCGCGATGAACATACAGTCCACGATCTGGAATGTCATGGGTGTCGCGTTCATTGCGATGGGCGAGGCAGTAGGCATCATGATGGGACACATCCTCGGTTCGGGTGAGCTTGAAGATGCAAAAGACAAAGCAGGCAAGATGCGTCTTGTCACGGTTGTCTGCGGCATCATATTTGCCTTAATAATGGCATGCGTCTCGCCGTTTTTTCCGCTGCTCTACAACACGTCCGACCAGATCAGATCGCTTGCTTCGGGATTCATCCTGGTCGCTGCATGCGCGATGCCTTTCGTGGCATATACGCACGCTTCGTACTTCATCATAAGATCGGGCGGAAACACGCTGATCACGGTGCTTTTCGACAGTATCTACACCTGGTGCATAGCTGTCGTTGCGGCATTTGTCATGAGCCGTTTTACGGGTCTGAGTGTCACATGGATGCTCGCGGTGGTCAACGGACTTGAAGTCATCAAGTGCTTTGTAGCGTTCATCATGGTCCGTTCAGGTATTTGGATCAAAAATATCGTAAAAGATTAAGCAATTTCCTCGCTAAGGTCCTCCGCGCCCGCAAGCGGGCTTGTGCGGAAATCGCTCGAAAATTGCTTAATCTTTGGTATCGTCAAACAAAACCATAAGGGTGCACTGCACGAGTCCGTGCGACCAGAAATCTTTGCGGGGAAGGCCTTTGACCTGGGTGAGGATGCAGGAATTCATGGCACCGTGGCCGACGATGAGAACGTCTTTTCCTTCCTTGTGAAGGGGGATTATCACCTCTTTAAGAAAACTGCCGGTGCGCTCATAGAGCTCATCAAGGCTTTCTGCGCCTCCCACGGGCTCGGTATATTCTTCAGGGTGCTGGAATAAGAGATTTATAGGACAATCGGGTATATCAAAGCTTTTAGCGAGGCCCTCATATTCGCCGAAACCCATTTCTGACAGTCTGTCATCGGTCAGGATCGGAACATCGCGGCCTTTGAGGATGATCTCTGCTGTTTCTCTGGCTCTGATGAGCGGGGAAGAATAGCAGATGTCAAAATGGACGTCTGCATATCTTATAGCAGCGTCTTCAGCCATCTTCCTTCCCTCGTCGCAAAGCGGGATGTCTGTCTTTCCCTGCAGTTTGCGGAGTATGTTCCATTCGGTCTTTCCGTGTCTCAATATGTAGATCATAGCGGTATAAGTGTACCCCAAAACCGCGAAAAGTGCATATTCCCCTGAAAAGTGTGAAATATCGGTGCATTGCTCCTGTTTTGGTTTACACTTAAGCAACGGCAGTTGTATCCTTTTCGAAAAGGGGGACATATCCATGTTGAAAGTATTGTTTATCGGCGGAACAGGTCAGATCAGCAGCGCGATCGTCAGGAGACTCGCAGCAGACGAAAACTACGATGTCTGGCTCCTGAATCGAGGCAATAATCCTGCACCGGAAGGAACTCATCAGATCACCGTTGACGTAAACGATGAGGCGGCCGTTGCAGAAGCAGTTAAGGATTACGCATTTGACACGGTATGCGAGTTCATAGGTTTTGTCCCTGAACAGGTCGAAAGAGATTACAAGCTCTTCAAGGAGAAGACGAGGCAGTATATCTACATCAGTTCTGCATCTGCTTACCATAAGCCCGCGGCAAGTTATCTGATCACTGAGGGAACGGCTCTGGCAAATCCCCACTGGCAGTACTCAAGGGACAAGATCGCCTGCGAGGAGTTCCTTATGAAGAAATACAGGGAAGAAGGATTCCCTGTAACCATCGTCAGGCCCAGCCATACCTATGATGAGAAGCATATCCCTCTCGGAGTCCATGGAAAGAAGGGCTTTTGGCAGGTCATCAAGCGCATGATGGACGGCAAGCCCGTCATCATTCAGGGAGACGGATCTTCGCTCTGGCATCTGACATTCAATGAGGATTTCGCTGTCGGCTTTACCGCTCTCATAGGCAACCGCCACGCAATCGGCGAGGCTTTCCAGATCACGGGGGATGAGGTCCTTACATGGAACCAGATATATGCCACCATTGCGGATGCTTTGGGCGTTGAACTCAAGCCTTACTATGTTTCTTCCGCATATCTGTCTGCCGTCGGCGACAAGTACGGCTTCGATTTCGAGGGAAGCCTGACCGGAGACAAGTCTGTGTCAGTAGTTTTCGACAACAGCAAGCTAAAGCGCCTTGCGCCTGACATGAAGACGGCGGTTCCTTTCCACAAAGGCGTCAGGATCGCGCTCAAATATGTTCTTGACCATCCCGAGTGCCGTGTGGAAGACCCTGAATTCGACCGCTGGTGCGACTGCGTGATAGAAGCGCTCGAAAAAGCCAAGGAAAGCATCTGAGCCGCCGAAACATATTGACAAGTGTCGCCGGCAGGCTGTATATTTGTTTTGTTAAACCGGATGACTCGGAAATAGTACCCGGATGACGCTGATCAACGAGAGAGCCGCAGGCGGTGGGATTGCGGATTTGAGGCGCCGGAGAATGGATCCGAAGACGGGCGGGCAGGAAATGGCCCGACGGGAGCTCCCCCGTTACCCGCAGAGCACGTTTGTTGGAACGTGAACCAGAGTGGACTGCC
>JAEEGJ010018793.1_pt1 | contig 15357 bp, 15 predicted proteins | sample 8958761 | NCBI WGS metagenome assembly JAEEGJ01 (sample SAMN16246546, study PRJNA631951) | gut metagenome | biome: gut microbiome; feature: rumen; material: RS-attached | host: Bos | place: Iran: Karaj | collected 2018-10 | reverse complement strand
AGTAGTCACGCCGGGCCAGTTACCCACATGCTGGCGTGCACCCGTAAGGGCGTTAAAGAGAGCCGTCTTACCGCAGTTCGGGTTACCGGCAATTGCAATCGTCAAAAGTTTTCTAGCAGCCATTATACCCTCCTCAGCTTGAGAACGTTGGCTTCTTCTTTACGGAGCGAGAGTCTATAAGAAAGCACAGCAACTTCGATCGGGTCGCCAAGCGGGGCCGCCTGCAAGACTTCAATCTGCACGCCACGCACAAGACCCATCGAAAGCAACTTGGACTTATAAGCAGAATCGCCCTCGTTATAACCGACGATTTCTACCTTGTCGCCCTTCTTGAGTTCCGAGAACTTGGGCTCGGTACTCCACTTTTTCGTTTGCGACTTTCCGCCGCAACCACAATTACAGCTCATATCATCCTCATATAAAAACGGGAAAACTCTTGAGCGGAGCCTTCCTGTTTACTTTGTGTTTTTGACAACCCTTAGTTTTTTCACCGAAGAAACTTTTGCCGAGGCAATCGCATTCGACGGTTTCACAAAATCTTCAATCTTACCGAGCGTTTCTGCCGAAAGAATATGTTCCATACTGCAAGCATCCTTGTCAGCAATCGCCTCGGACACGCCCAGCTTAATCAGGAATCCCTTCAGAAGAATATGACGGTTCAAAATCATGGCGGCAACGCGCTCTCCCTCTTCGGTGAGTTCTACACCGCTGTAGGGTTCCTGCCTTACAAGGCCCATCTTCTTAAGTTCAACCATGGCCTTTGCGACCGACGGCATTTTCACGGCAAGAGCCGCCGCAATATCCTTGACGCGGGCAAGCCCGTTCGCCAGGCGCAACATATGCACCATTTCCAGGTAATCTTCTAAGCTTTGAGTCAGTTTTGTATGGTCCATTTCAACCAGCCTTATTTAGACGCGGCTAATATAGTTTAATAAAACTAATTAGGCAAGGCTAAAAATATTACCGATAGCGTATTTATTTAGATCGAACTAATATTATAAGAAAAAATTTACATTATTTTCGCCATTTTACCCTTGTTTTTGTAGTTAGATTTATCTAACTTTTAGTTAGACAAGTCTAATTCAGAATGTCGCCATAGCTTTCGGACTCAGGCTTGTTAGGTTGAATCAAAAAAATCCAATTCCCTCTTTTGTGTCTCTTTGGGAATAAAGGTGCCCCCGCTCAAGTAGCTCTGAGCAGGGGCATTTTTGTTTACTATTCGAGTTGTCCCACATTTTTCACCAAAAAAAACGCAAAAGCAGAAGCATCGCGACATCTTTTGTCGCAGTAATAAGATATATTGAGTTTTAGAGGTTTATTATGGCAGAAATTACCCGCGGCGAACGCACCGTCCAGCTTTTTGCGCTCCTGATTTCGAATCCGAGCAGAGCCTACACCATCAACGATTTGATGGCCGCACTGGAGATTCCTGAAAACGAGCGTCGCAATGTGCAACGAGATATGAATTTCCTTGCCTCCATTAATGGAGGCGCCTATATCCGCGTGAGCGGCGACCGACGAGCCTACCTTTATCAATCAGCAATTAAATCGGCGGACAACCTGTTGTTCCCGAATTTTGAAAATACCATGCTGCATTTCGTGTTCCTGCAGCGCATCGCGAACATGTACCCCGCCGCAAGCGAGACTGTCACGGATCTGCTCGAAAAAATCCAAAAAAGCCTGCCTTCGAACGAAAAAAAGGCCGTGGAACAGCTCGCTCAAGACCTGAATTCGCGAATTCTTTTTGCGGGAACCCCTCCCATGTTCGAGGAAGATTCCAGCGAAAAACTCAAGGTAATTCTGCGGGCGATTCACGAACGCCGCAAAATCCTCGTCACCTATATCAGCGAAACTGGTAACATCCCTCGCATACGAATTCCGCTGATGGTCATCTTGTACCAGGGCGAAATCTACATCGGTTGCGAGTCGCAGTCGCACCCCGGCGAAACCTACACACTCAAGTTCCGCCGAATCCAGAAGGTCGAACTCACCAAGGAAACCTTCCAGGACAATCCGAAAACGCTTGAAATGTTGCGCAAGCGAGTGCAACTCGGTTCCGCGATTTACGGCCCGCAAGACCCGAAAGCCGAAGACATCGAAATCGTGTTCAGTAGCCGCGTACAGTGCTACCTCGAAGAAAAGCCGTTCCAACGCTCCATGAAGGTGGAAAAACTCCGCGACGGCCGTCTGTTGGTCACGATGAAGGCTCTCAACGATGAACTCCTGTTTCGTTGGGTACTCTCGTATGCTGACAGCGCCGAAGTCATCAAGCCAGCCTCGCTCCGCAAAAAACTCCGCGACTTCTCGTATTTCCTCGACAGCACCTACCGCCAAAACCCCTGGCGTTAAAGAGCCAAACGTCATTCTGGAGCCTCGCAGAGGCGACGGAATCCAGAATCACATTATTCGTCGCCAATAGCATTCAATTTGACATGCCCCGCCACCCCAGAGCCACATAGTGGCGATAGGACCTGGCGGGCATCTATTTTACGCCTCTAAACACGACATTATTTGTCGCAGTAAAAACCTATTTTGATAACAAATCGAAATAAGGAGCAAAAATATGAAAAAAGGATATTTTAAGGACGTTTTTAAATCCCTGCAAAAGAATACTGAAAAGAAGTCTTTGGGCATCAATTTTGTAACTCTCAAAGGCTATGAATACTGGATTCGTATGCTGAGGATTTCCAAAAACTATCCCGATGCAGACGACAGCATCGGCATATTCCCTATAGAAAACGCTTCCCGAATTTTGAGGGGGATTACAACGCATTTTGAACTCCTGAACAAGGCAGAAGACAGACTGCCCAAAACCAAAGACCCAAAATCACGTTCCCCACGAAATAAAATCGACGAATGCTTTTACGGGATCGAAGATGATGAAGGTAAATCGGAATCCTATCGAGAGCGCAAAAGAGCCATCGGCAAAATTCGCGACACTATCAAGAATAGCGGCTCCAGCGAAGATATAAAACATGTCACACACTGCACTCTTGTTGGCGAAGATATCTTCAACGGCCCAGCCAAAAAGATTTTTTACGAGGGCATCATCAAGGAACTCATGGACCTTCTCAAGCACCAAAAGAACATCTACGATCCATACTTAAAGCGTCTTGACATTGTGCAGAAAGCGTTCAACCTAGACTCCGTCGAAATGGAAATCTTGATATTCTCGTGGATTTTCTTTAAGAAGGACATTTGCGCCCCCCTTCGCGACATGATTGGTTCGCGACGATTCGGTGATTGCGTTTTTATCGATGTATTCGCATCCATTTATCCTGAACTTGATATAGAAAAAGCATGTTCCAACAAGTCTTCTCTCAAGCGGATGGGACTTGTCGATAACGACCTGGAAATTTCAAAGAGAATAGGGTTGTTCCTAGATGGGGTCTCAGGAAACGACCTTGATTCACTCTATTTCAAGATTTATGACGGCAATAGTGTGCCCTATAAAAAGCTGTGCAACAACAACCCGAAAGTAGAAGTCGCCTTTGACTTATTGAAACATGTAAAGGCAAATCAAGGAATCAATATTTTCTTCTACGGAGTCGAAGGTACCGGCAAGACTGAACTTGCGAAGGCTATCGCAAAAGAACTCAAACGTCCGCTGGTTCTTACCAATATCAGCATTGATGGCGTTCATAGAGAAAGCAAGGAAGATTCAACTATTCAAGAGCGTTTGGGAAGCATCATGTTCGCGGCGACCAAGTACCAAAACAAGCGAGCCATTCTCTTGGTGGATGAGGCTGATGTAATTTTGAATTGCTGCGAAAAGGGTGCCCTCAACTTTTTCCTAGAACAAATAAAAGTCCCCGTTATTTGGATTTCAAACGACATCCGATTTATTGAAAATAGTACCCTTCGTCGATTTGACTATTCCATCGCATTCGAAAGGCTTGATTCTGAAAAAAGATTGCAGATTTGGCAGTCCGTCATTAGCGAGCAGGGCACCGGTAAAATGCTTGAACCCTTGACGGTGCAACAGTTTGCCGACACCTACCCCATTACCGCCGGTGGCGTGACCCAGGCGATTGCCGGAGCGAAACTACTACAGGAAACAGGCAGCAAAATTCCGCCAGAAAAAGCAGTCCGTATCATCGCAGAAGCACAGACAAATTTACTTTCTTTAAGTCGTGAATACACCAATCGCGACAAAGAAAGCCATGCGCCCAAATATATCCTTGACGCATTGAATATCGAAGGAGACATGAACCGTATTATGAAGGTGGTGCAGTCTTTTAACGCTAAATGGGAAACCATGCAGGAGAAGGATCGTCCGGAGTCTTTGAACATTCTGTTCTACGGCGTTCCCGGCACGGGCAAAACAGAACTTGCAAAACACATCGCAAGAACATTGAACCGAAAATTGATTGTCAAGAAAGCGAGTGACTTATTGGATTGCTATTTAGGCGAAACAGAAAAGAAAATCCGCAAGATGTTCCGCGAGGCAGAAGAAAAGAAAGCAATTCTCTTTTTGGATGAAGCCGATAGTATGCTCAGCGAACGCGCCGGTTCCGAACACAGTTGGGAAGTGACGCAAGTGAACGAACTCCTGACGCAGATGGAAATCTTCAAGGGGATATTCATCGCGGCAACCAACTTCAACGACAATTTGGATGCCGCCTCACGCAGGCGCTTTGCGCTTAAACTCAAATTCAACTATCTGAAACCCGACGGAATCGAAAAGGTGTGGCAAGCATTCTTCCCGAAAGTAGAATGCTCCACAGCCGCACGAGACCTAAAGGCTCTCGCTCCGGGCGATTTCAAAGCTGTTTATGACACCTTCAAATACTACGAAGAAAGCGAAGTAACCACAGACAGCATCCTGGAGGCTCTCCGTCACGAAATAGAATGCAAAAATACTCGCGAAGGCCGTAGGATGGGACTGTAAAATATCAGGAGTTTTCATGCAATTCGATTTAATTAAACCTTTCGGCAATGGAGAAAATCACGTTGATTACGGTTTCGTCTTTGGCGATGACCGTCAAAAAATTCTGCTGATAAAGGCGGGACAAGGCGGTTCCATTTATGGGTATCGCAACAAGTACCTGAAACTTGCCTGCGAAATGCGCGAGCTGTGCGGATTCTCGGTGGTTTGCGCGTCCACTCCATCATCTGACATCAGCCAGATGGCGCAATTCGCCGAAGTGGTAAAATCGGAATTTGAAATCGGTGGCCATACCCAAATCTACTTTATGGGAATGTCAATGGGCGCCTCCATCGGGTGCATTGGTCGATCTCTATTTCCGGAAATCAGCCGATTCCTGTTGGTGAATCCCCCGCTCATGATTAACACGACTCGGATATGTCGCAGCGCCAAGGCGTTTGACGGCGACATGATGACATTCGTTTTCGGGAGTCTCGATCCTTCAGCACATTTAGCAGGGCTTCTCAAGCTCCACGAGCACGAAAAAATGCGCGTTGTGGTTGTGCTAGGGCAAGACCATCATTTTTCAAGAAATGAATTTCGACTAATAGAGTTGATGAAACTGCTAAATTATGAAGATAAATTAAAATAAGGAGTGCGAATATGAACACCGTTCAAACATCAACGCAAAAGTACAATGAATTAAAAACCCTGGTAAAGCGTTCATACGCAGATGAGAATATGCGAAATGAAATATGGAAATATATCACGGGCTACATTCTTGCGGATGACAAAAAGCAAATTCAAGAGGACCGTCTAGAACAATTTACGACATTCCTCTGCCACACGGGTCGTCTGGCTCACATTGACATCGTTCTCGACGCGTCCGATTTCGACAAATACTCTGCCGAAAGGGATAAGGCTTTTATCAACGCCATTGAGAACGTTTGGCCCAGCCCATGGGTTTCCATCTGCTACGGCGAATCCATCGGAACCGACCACGAACTTAACCGATTCTTCTATATGAAAAAGGAGGTATGAATGAAAGTTTTCATCTCCGGTTCAAAGTCAATTTCGGCATTGTCCGATGAAGTCAAGTCGTTACTTGACGAGCACATCGCCTTGGGTACAGAATTTCTTATAGGAGACTGCTACGGCGTTGACGCTGCCGTGCAAATGTATTTGGATTCCAAAGGGTACAGCAACGTAATCGTTTACTGCAGCGGTGAAACACCAAGGAACATTTTTGTTACGGGAGCAAAAGTATGTTCTTACGCAGAAGCCGCCAAGGGCCTTACAGGCAGTGCATTCCAGTATGTGAAAGACATCCAAATGGCGCAAGACTGCGATACGGCTCTCATGATATGGGACGGAAAAAGCAAAGGCACCGCTGAAAACATCCGCCGGATGAAAGAAATAGGGAAACCGTACAGAATCATAACTGAGGATTGACGGATAATTTTTCCCTGTTCTAGGGTCGGTTTTTCCAACTTTAGAATTGACAAAAAATTTGACTCGAGAATTGTTAGAATTATTTGCACAGCGTCGCAAAAAAGTATATATTACTAGAAAGCAAAAAGAAGGAGGCTGAATTATGCCCAAATACATCATTGTGGATTCCGCTGCAGGGGAAAACGAAGGATCACCGTTTGCCGACATCAAATTAAAGGATGAAAATGGCAAGATCACTTATTTCACATTAATCGAGACGGACGACAAGCCGATTCTCTATAAAACCAATATGCGAATAACGCATCTTGTGACTGAACCAGACTACGATCCAGAGCAGCTTGAAATCGTAAATGCAACAAAGGTGATATACAAAGGCGAAAATTACAACGCCCTTTTTGACAACAGCCGCGACTTCGAGCCTTTTGCTGCTATTCGTTGCGTAATTCACCTTGTACACACATTTCCCAATTGTATAATTTTCAGTCAAGAATTAGATGGAAAATGCATCGACGAAATCGATATTCCCAAATCCGATGTCGAAATTGCATGGGAAAAGAGCAAGGCTAAATAGAAAAAGTCTGTAAACTTCCGTAAAGTGATTAATCGGTGATTAATCACTGATTAATCAGTATCAAGTTTTTTCACGTTGCCGTTTTTCGACTAAAAACGGCATTTTTTGCGTTTGGCACATTTTTTGCAAAATATAGGGCATGGAAAAGAATAATGTCAAACGCAAACCCCTTACAGAATGCATCGTCAAACCAGGTGAAAAAAGTCCGTACGCTAGCCTTTTGGTGGATTTGGCCTTCAAAAAAGCATTCAACCCCGATAAACCTGTCAGTCGCCAGAACCTTGTCAATTTGCTGAACGACTTGCTCGAACCGCAACTCAAGCGGCCAATCGTAAATGTGAAGACTCGCAACGTAGCGCACAATTTGAGCGGAAGCAAGGAATCTCGTACTGCGATTTTCGACCTGCACTGTGAAGACGATATGGGAAACTTGATTGAAATCGAAGTGCAGATTCGCCGTATGACAAACCTTTTGAATCGCCTTGCGTTCTATGCGAGCGAAATGGTTGCAAATCAGGCTGAACCAGGCAATAATTGGAATTACAAAATCAAGCCAACCTATGTGATTGCGTTTACGCAACATACGATGTTTGAAGATAAACGCATTGTTCATCGCGCCACGGTTGTTGACTTGGACACAGGTGAACAATTTCTTGATACCTATAACTTCACTGCAATTGAACTTTCAAAGGTTCCCTTTTTCATTGAGGCAGGAGCATCAAGCCTCCGCAAGTGGCTGTTTTTCTTCCGTTTTCTGGATAAGTTGAAGGAGTTGCCCGCTGAATTGGATGAAGAAAAGTTCGAACACTTGACAGAGAGTTCAAAAGTATCTAACTTCTCTAAAGAAGAATTTGAGGTATACCAGAAAATGCATCACGAAAAATGGGACCATAACCTTATGGGAGAGGCCTTTTTGGAGGACTACGCGGACTTAGTCAACGCGAAGGTTACCGAAGGCGTCCTTGACAAAACTCGTGAAATTGCTCGTGATATGCTTGCCGAAGGTGATTCGGTGGAAAAGGTTGCTCGAATAACCCATCTTTCTGAAGATATCGTTCGCGAACTATAAACCGACCTCAAATTTTCTCTTGTAGCAGAATCGTTATTGGAAACGGAATTTCTTTTAAGAAGTTTTCTGTTTGTTTCAGGATGCCTTGCAATGCCGGGATTCGTTCTAGGTAATTTTGGGTGTTGAAATCCATTTCGACGGAGTATTCGTTGTTGATTGAGACTTCTAGCGAAAAGATGTTTTCGTCTTCGGTTAAATTCCAGTGATACTTTGAGGATTCCATAATGTGCGAAACCGTCGCGCGGATTGTATCCCGTGCAATTTCTTCCAACTTCTGCTCTTTTTCGATCTCGGTTATGATTCTTGACGACTGTTCGCAGTAACTTGGAAATTCCTCGATGAAATTTGCGAGATTATCGAGGGTGGCGTCGAGGTCACATTGACTGTGCCGAAAAGGGACGTTGAACGCCTCTATATCCGCATACTCAAAATGGAAGCTTAAAAACTCGGCCTCGCAATTCACGATAAGGCTGATAGAACCCCGCCCTTCAAAAGATTTAGAAATGCAGATGGCCTGCGTCTTATCGCATTCGCGATAGCCCCTGGATTCCTGCTTATATGAAATCTCAAAGCAGACATTTGGCAGTGCCTTTTGCAAGCTAACAAACGCCGCGTAAACACCATCCTTATCCGGGAAGATTCCATCAGCATTGCAAACGTAAATCTTCTTGACAAGCGGCTGCCAGAAATTGTGGCATGCGCCGGATTTGGTGATTTTTTTTGAATGGTTGTGCATAGAGTAGATTAATAAGGGAAAAATTCTTCTTCAAAAATACATTATCCATGCGATAAATAGGATTTTTATTTAAACAAAGCCTTTTTTTCTTTAAACTACTATTTTTATGGGAGAATAATATATATTAGTGAAAACTACTGACAATAGAAATATTTAAAGAAGGAGTTTTCTATGAAAGTTTTACAATGCTCTTTAGCATCGTTAGTAAAAAATATAAATAAAAAATATTTTCTGCCCGCAATACAACGTAGTTTCGTCTGGGACGAGGAAAGAATTGTTGAGTTGTTTGATTCGCTGTATAAGGATTATCCTATTGGAAATTCAATTTTTTGGAAGATTGACAACTGGAACAATAAGTTATGTCCGCTATATCAATTTGAGCCATCTCATAAAGAACGCGAGAAAAAAATTGCAGCACAAAAGCAAGGATTGAAGCAAGGGTCATACCAGATTGTTTTAGATGGTCAACAGAGATTGACATCTCTTTTTATTGGATATAAAGGATCTTTTTCAACAAAAAAACCTGGAAAAGGTAAAAAAAGTTTTATAGAGAAACACCTCTATTTCGATCTTCTTGAAAATGACTTTTCAGAAGGTTATTCTCAATTTTTGTTTATGACAAAAGAGGATGCCGTAGAGAATCAAAAGCATCACCTTTGGTTTAAAGTTGAGGATGCATATACAGCCAATAAATTCGATGAATACAAACAACAGGTAAAAATCATAAAAAAAAGTATTGGGCCAAAGCTATGGCAAAATAAATCTAAAATAATAACAGAGCGCTTAAAAAAATTATTCAAAATGACTTATGATGAGGAGCGTTTTTCGTATTATGAAGTTCGTCGCCCCTTTTCGGAATTTGAATGTGTTTCGGACATCTTTACAAGAATTAATACTAGCGGAATAACACTTAAAAAGGCAGATTTGTTGTTTTCAAATCTTATTACTTGGTGGGGGGAAGACGGACAAAATGAGATAAAAATGGTAATGGAGAACATACAGGATATAACTACTGATATATCTCAGGACTTTATAATGAGATCATGTCTCTATTTGTCTGATCTTACCGTAAAATATAATCTCAAAAATTTTAACAAACCTAACATAAAAAAGATTATGGAGAATTGGCCACAAATAAAAAAGGCGATATACCGAATGCTTGAAAATTTAGATAACATTGGATATGTTGACTCTGTAAAAGGCTTATCAGAAAATGCTTTAATTCCTTTTTTATATTTCATCAAATTAAAAGGAAAAAATCCAACATCTGAAGAATTAAAGCAATTCAGAAAATATTATATAGCTTCTCAAATTTGCGGAACATTCGGTGGCAACAGCGATAGTGTTTTGTCAAATATGAGAGAAGAAATCAAACGTCAATATTTAAAAACAAAAACTTTCTCTTATGGCGAATTGAGAAGCAAAAAGTCAAAAGTTTATACTTTATATCACATCAATAAAGAAAAATTGGGAGATATTGTTGAAAATACACAATACGGTACAGCCCGTGCATACTATGCTTTAATGTTGATGTATCCTAGTGGTACTGGTGGAAAGGTAATAAAATACCAAATGGATCATGTTCATCCCAAAGCTTTGTTTACAAAGCAATATTTAAAAGAGCATGAATGCGATGACTACTATGAAGATTGGCTAGAAAAACGAAATAGATTGCCTAACTTGCAATTATTAGCAAGTTTAAACAACAAAGAAAAATCAAAAAAAACAATTATCAACTATATTGCTTCTATAAAAAATAAAACAGCTCGCTCAAATTTTATTAATGAAAATTTTTTACCTGAAAAGGATTTGAATATAGAGTCTTTTGAAAAATTCTTTCGATACAGAAAAGATAGAATTGTTGAAAAACTTTGTGAAATTCTTGAATAACTCAGAATCTTTTCTGCATTTATTCAGTTAGAAACTAACATCTCTGTGCATTCAACGCCACTAAGTTTTTCTGGTGGCGTTGATGAGCGCATGACGGCTATAAATTTTGACCAACTCAGTAAATACGCTATTGGTGGTGCAGGAGAACACCTATTAAATAACGAGTTGTTGGGGGAAGCTACAACTCGTTATTTTGATATGTTGAGAAGGATAAGTCACAAATCCATTGTATTTTTTTCGTTCGTCCCCAAAAGCACTAACGTCACGCCAATCTTTTTTTCTTTAGACAGTACTCTACGAAGTCTTTTTTCTTTAGTTTTTCCTTCTGCAATAATGCGAATTCGTTCAAAAACTTTGGAATCAGTAACGAACATGAACTTATGGATGGGAGAAATATGATTTTTTTGTTTCTCCTTGAATCCCTTTTCCAAGCCCTCTAAATCCTTGATGATACCTTTTTTTTGCATTGCTCCAAAATCTTTTTTATAGAAAGATGTTGTTTTTACTTCTCCAATAATTCTTTGATTATCTTCATTGATTATGTCAATATCAAATCCACCAGCATTCACAGATGATTCTAATATATCCGTTTTGCTCATACATTCACCATTAATCAGGTTGTTTTGAAACAGCCATTCTTTTGCCATTAAACACGCGATAGATGTCATATCATTATTGAAATTACCCAACGCTTCTTTTACAGAATTGTACTTTTTCCAAAATATATTTACATCAAAAACATCTTCCGTTTTCTCTTTAGCTAGGTTTAAAAAAGACTTCAATGAGTCAAATTCCTTTGCCATCGTTTCCATGTATTGTTTTTGGTTTTCCCAAAACTTCTGTTCTTGAGATTCCTTATTTGAACATAATTTCATGTTTTTTTCCTTTTTTGTTATTGCTATTTGTGAATTCGTTGACAATGCCTTTATTTTTTGAAATAGCCGGTTATTTTATCTTTCAAAGTTTTTTGACTTGGTGTATATTTTATTTTGTTCCAATCGTTGGCACAGAACCACTTTCCCAACGTTTCTGGAGACAAGGGGGTTCTTGGCTCTATTTTGGAGAAACGAGCCTTCATTGTCGTTGTCGAAACTAATTGTCTTACCGTCTTAGCCAAGACGTTTTGTAACCCTTTTTTGTGAATATTCTTCATCATACATGAAGCAAACCACGATTCAACAAAATTATCCCACTCTTCAGATGATAAATTTGGCACATTATACGATTCATAACCACTAGCGTAGCGGGTACAGAACGCCTCATTTTGGCATTTCATCATATCTTTTTTAATTTTCAATTTCATTGTCTCCAGAATACTTTCCTCACTTATTTTTTGCAAGCTCTTTACTACTTTTTTATTGTCTTTATTCAACACAATAAGATCTTGTATGCCGAGATAAAGATCATACGCATCTTTTTCCACAGAATTCATCGCCTCATCCAGGGCTTTTTTTAACGCATTTCTAGGTTTATCGTAGAGTTTTTGTATTTTTTTATAGCATTCTTTACTAACCCAACGTCCGTGATTTGTTTCTACAGCATACTTAGCCAAAGCATTATTCCTGGGCTGTTTTCCTTTTTTTGTTAACCCGTCTTTACCTAAATATCTATGCTTTAGTTCAGATATGCTCTCATTGTCTTTTTCTTTAAAAGCGCCTTTTTCGCTCCATTTGATAGACGGAGGCAAAGCAGGATCTAATCTGATTGAAATTACTCCAAAATTAGAGTCATAAGCATATTGATAAAAAAGTTTCCCTGAACGAAGCCAAGAGGAGAATGATTGTTTAGAAGTACTTTTCTGTATTTTGGGAAGAAACAGTTTTTCATTGTTGTTCAAAAGAATGTTTCTAGAATTAACATATTTTCCTACAGATAATCGATCAAAATAACGCCTTACACTCTTGTAATTGCAGGAATCATTTTCTATATGGAAAATATACGAAGACATGTTTTCTGCATTTTTTTCCATGCCGTTAACTGACGCATTAGCTGAACCAACTACTAGTTGTATAAATTCATCTCCACCATTGTCGGAAACGCACTTCATAAAATACATTTTCGCATGTACAATCCCACTTTCCAATGTTGAACAAACTTTTTGAGTATGGATATTATTGTCTATCAATTCATCAACATCCCAAGCATCATCAGCAACAACAAACAAATTGTCTTTATTTATACCTCTTTTTCCCATTAGAGAAGATACAAACGTATAACTTGGATAAGGCCCAACAATGACGAGTTTAGTAATAGTCGCATTTGACGGAAGAAATTTAAGAAAAGACATTTTCTATCTCCATTCTTCTAAGAGTTTTTTTTGATTCATAAGAAGACGTTGTATATCGCAATTAGGGGAACTGCTCATAATTGCATGCAACCATCTTTTTTGAAATTCCTTTCTCCTAAATTTATATTCATTTCTTTTCAAAAATCAAGAAAAAGTACTCTAAATGGGAATACTTTTACACTCCATGCGTTAGTCCTCAGTCTATTTGCTGCCTAGCGACTCTGCGTTAGGGACAGTTACCCGAAGGGACGAGACTTGCGTTAGCAAGGCTCGGTGAGCGCGCCGCTGGCGGCGTGCGAGTATGGCCCGACCCGCTAGGGGAACGCCCAAAGAAATTCTCTCACTACGGTTCCAATTTGTTGTAATTCGGAATGGGTAAATCGTAGGGTAAAATGCGGCTGTCATCATCGCCTTGGACTTCGTTGTTGAACGCCCCGATGATGCTCATCCAGTTGTTCGTGCACTTGTCACTAAATATGCTCCTGCATTTTGTTCTCAGGAACTTCATGAGCATCTTTTTCTCGTTATCGTCCAGAAACCAAACGGATTTGTTGTACGAGGAGCCCAGTTCGTATTTGGGCTCCAGAAAGGAGATGCGTGCGCACTTGGTCGCGAGTCCCCGTTTCCAATGGTTGTACAGCGTGAAATAGGGCTTTTTGCCGGGGCCGATGTCGATGACGGCGCGAAGGTCTATGTTCAGGCTCTTGCTCCACGCCCCGTTACAGGACATCATGTTGAATTCTGAAAGTTGCAATTTGCCATCGGGCGAATAGACGTTGATTTGCCTATCGGATTCATAATCCAGATCGTTGTCGACGGGCAGGTACATGATGGAAAAACTATAGGTCGGGCAATAGAAATCCCCGCCCTTGACGTAATCCCGCAGAACTTTTTGGGCGGTGCGTAGCGACGTGAAAATTCCCAGGTCATGGTCAACGGTATCATAGCCCCGTCCATTCGGCAGTATCGTTGCCGCCAGCTGATAAATGTATCGTCTTCTCATAGTACCTCACTTTTGTTTAAAATCTCAATGTGTAGCACACTTCGAATTGTTCCGGTTTCATACGGACAATGTCGTGGAAGGTGTAGAGGCTTGATTCGCTGTCGTAGAGGAGCGAGTCGAGTTCCCAGGAGACGCCGTCTTTGACGAACTTGTCGATGAGCAGCATCTGTTTCCAAGCGGGAACGAGGTAGACCTTGTGGCGTTCAGGGTTGTGTTCGTTCGTGCTTGAGCAGATGTTGATGGAGCCCCAGTTTGCGTACCAGAAAAGCAAATCGCTGATGTATTCGTGTTCACCGGGAATATCCCAGTCGTTCGCAGGGCAAATTTCCGATTCGAGTTCGTATTCCCTGTACCACTTGTGATTTTGCGCGGTGAGTGCGGAGATGTCCCTTTTGATCGCCTCGAAGGTGCGGGCAATACTTCGATGTAATTCCCTAAAACGCTGGTCGAGTACGATGAGCCTTTTCATGTTCGAGTAGGTCCAGCGGAATTCCTTGTTCAGCTTTTTGTAGCGGTCATTCAAAAATTCGGTGTGGATTCTGGTTTCGAAAAGTTCCTGTTCGAGCCTATTTTGCGGCTTTTCCTTTTTCCATTTCTCGACACAGCCGCGCTTGCGGCCGTTATCGAAGTCGCGGTAGAAATTCCGGAGAATATCCCACCGCGGTGCGCGTGAAAGAATCCTAGTCATTGGGGCACCCTTTTGGATTTTTTAAGTTTTTTAGTGAAATTCGTTATTCACTAAAAATAACCAATGACTGCGACAAATAATGTCGTATTTTAAGGTATATCGTTCCAGCCCGAAAAATTCGGGAAAAACAAGCGGACGGATAGCTCTTCCTAAGCTCGCGTCAAGGGAAAATCAAATTGGATAGAACGCGGGGTCGCGAACTTTTCGAAAGCGATTTCGTAGCAGAAATTCTTTTCGTCTACGGCTTTCACAATTCCTGCGCCAAAGATTTTATGCATTACGCGGTCGCCCTCGGCAAACTCAGCCGAAGGCGCTTTTTTTACGAGCCCAAGGCTTTCGTCGCTCAAAAATTCGCGGTCGCGATCGATGTTTGCGATGTAGGCTTTCGCGGCCTCGAGAAAATCTTCTGATATGCCGCGGGCGATGTTTAGGCCGCCCATATCCATTTCGAGCAGGAATCTGGACGGGTAGCGAGTTCCACTTTCGCCTGCAACACCATCTTCGGCATCGCTCAAACAAAGTACATTCTCGGCGCGGGTAAATGCCACATAGGCCAAGCGGCGTTCTTCTTCGAGCTGGATTTTGTTCTGCACGCGCTTGACCGGAAAAAAGCCTTCGTTCAAGCCGCACACGAATACGTAGGGGAATTCCAAGCCTTTCGCATTGTGAATCGTCATAAGCTGCACGCGGTCTTTTTCTTTCGTGTCTTCGTCGGTGTTCGTGAACAGCACGATGTTCTGCAAGTATTCGTCTAGCGAAGCGTCTTCTTCGTAGTAATTCTCGAATTCCAGAAT
>JAEEGJ010018792.1_pt1 | contig 15357 bp, 11 predicted proteins | sample 8958761 | NCBI WGS metagenome assembly JAEEGJ01 (sample SAMN16246546, study PRJNA631951) | gut metagenome | biome: gut microbiome; feature: rumen; material: RS-attached | host: Bos | place: Iran: Karaj | collected 2018-10 | reverse complement strand
TATCTTTCTTCCAGCCATCAAACAAAACTTCATCGTTAATAAACCATCCTCTGAATCTCACGCCAAAGGGTTTTGATTCAAAATGATAGTCCTCAGGTACGTCGTGGCCTTCACGTTTTTCCAATATCTGCTCATTCCAGAACCAGAACTCATTTACACCAAGGAACTTCTTACTGATATGGTAGATTCCATAAATAAAGCCCAAATCATCAGAAGCTGATATCTGCAATTTGTCAGAAGTAGCCGTTATTACAAAACATTCGCCTGTTACAGCATCATCCATGGCCAAAGAAATACTGATACCCTCCTCGTCAGATTCAAGGCAGGTACTGATGATATCTCTCCTGAGTGCATCAGCAGCTATCTGCACAGGCTTATGTCTTGGAACATCAATAAGTTTGGTATTATATGTGATCATAGTTCCTCCTGATCATTTACGCTTTTATCCACACATCTATCGTAACACAAAAATGTAGTCAGACACCTACGCATCTGACCACATTAAGCATCATTTTTTTAATCAATCATCCACATCAAAGTTCTCGATAAGCTTTTCCTTCTTGGGTGGCTTAACATCTCCATGCTTAACCATCAGCATTGTGCAGAATGAAAGGGCAGAGAATATAAACGCATAAGGGAAAAGAGTTTTATAGGAAACATGCTCCAGTAAAAATCCCGAAAATATTGGCGTGAACACCTGGGCTGCCATTGAGAAGGTATAGTAGGTTCCAGTGAATTTACCAATATCTCCTGCTTTACTCATCTCAACAACCATAGGATAGGAATTGACATTTATAGCCGCCCAGCCAATACCTACCAGGGCAAAAAAGATATTGATCGAGGTTGAAAAATGTGGATACAAGCCTGTGATAATATAGCTTACTCCCATAATTGCTATACCTATAAGGATTGTTTTCCTTCTGCCAACCTTGCTGGACACCAAGGCAATCGGCACATAAGCCAGCGTTGCAGCGATGGTTGCCACCAAAAGACATGTAGCATAAGCATTATCATGAAGATCCCATACTTCTCCAACGAATCTGGAAAAAGCTGTTGTTACTGCGTTATAAGCTGTAAACCAAAGGAATACCGATACCAGAAGGAAAATAAGACTTCTCTTTACCTCTTTTGGCATCATCTTGGTTACTGAGCCTTCCTCGTAGTTCTCAGTATTTTTGATACACTCAGCATCTTCTTCGTCATCAAAGGTATCTCCAAGAGAACAAAATCCGCCTTCCTTGCTGATCTCATCCTTGATTTTCTTTTCCCTTATAGTTAATGCCACAACTGCTACAGCGATAAGCATAAAAAGAATAAGGCTGATCATAAGTGGTATGTAGTTAGTCTTGGCAGGATCATCAGCTTCCTTGAGAAGGAGTTTGATCATTACAAGAATATAGATACCACCAAGTGTACCCATGAGATTGATAATGGCATTAGCTGAACTTCTGCATGGAGCAGGTGTAAGATCAGGCATCAGAGAAACTGCTGGTGATCTGTATATTCCCATTGCAATGAGAAGGAATAAGAGCACTGCTACGAAAAATGCGAGACTACCACTTGGCCTTGCAACAACAATAAGGATAGTTAAAAGAAATGTAGCCAGAACGGTTCCGATTATGATGAAAGGCATTCTTTTACCGATTCTTGTATTAGTCCTATCTGAGACAGAGCCAAACAACGGCAAAAGGAAAAGCGCAAGCACATTATCCAGCGCCATAACTACTCCAGTAAATGTTTCCCCCAGATTAAAAGTATATTTTAGTATCTTGGGAATCTCGTTGTCATAGAACTGCCAGAATGCACAGATTGACATGAAAGCAAATCCGATGAGTATAGTTCTTTTTGTGTTAAGTTTCATCCCCAAATCCCCCTAGATTCTTTATATAGTAATACTACTACAAAATAAAGTATGATATAATGTCTTTTGTACAATATTTTGAAAAATTTTAAGGGGTTTTTTATGTCTTTTACCGTATTTGCAGATGGATGTGCCAATCTACCACAGAAAATAGCTGAAGAAATCGTAATTCTTCCATGTAATTACCTTGTAAATGGCACTCAGAATACTTATAGTGGCGACATTGATAATTTCGATGGACACACATACTATGAGGGGCTTAAGAATGGAGATTTGATTCAGACAAGTCTTCTCAATACACAGCTTTTTATTGAGCACTTTACTCCTTACGCTCAGGAAGGTAAGGATATTATCTATATATCAATGAGTTCAGGCATCAGTGGAACCTATAATGCTGCCAGAATTGCTGCCGAAGAACTGATGGAAGAATATCCTGACTGCTTTATTCATATAGTTGACTCTCACGGTTGCGGCTTTGGTAACGGAATACTTGCTCTGAAAGCTGCTGATCTTGCCAGGAAAAACATTAGTGCCAGAAATGCTGCTGAAATTCTAGATGAGGCTGTTCCACATGCCTGCCAGTACTTTACTGTAGATGACCTGAATTTCTTAAAGCGCACAGGCCGTGTAAGCGGAGTAACAGCTAACATCGGAACTATCCTCAACATCAAACCAATTCTGTTTGGTGACAACACAGGCCATATCATTTCCTGTAACAAGGTCAGAGGCCGTAAGAACGCGATTTCAGAACTTGCCAAGAAATATGCCGAGAAGCGCATGGAGGATGAGAAGCAGGTTGTATTCATCTCCCACGGTGACTGTCTTGATGATGCCAATAAGCTTGCCGAAATGGTTAAAGAGATTAATCCACGTGCCCAGATCACAATCTGCATGCACGAGCCATTCTCCGGAGCACACGTAGGTCCTGGAATGCTTGGTCTCTTCTTCTGGGGCAAAGAAAGGTAACGAAAAAATTTAATCCAAAAGCCGAGAGATTAATATGCACGCCCAATCCTCCGATGATCGTACCGATCAAATCGGATTGGTCGCACATATTTAACCTCTCGGCTTTTTCACTTATAGCTTTTTGTCTTATTTCATATTCTGGATTATTTCACTCATAGTCTCCCAATTCATTTGAATGAGAAGTTCCTTGAGTTTGCTCACAGTGTCGTAGTCATTGGGTGGAAGTTTGTAATCTTTCATACCATCCAAAATAACTTCAACAGCATCATAGTCCATTTTAGGAATATATTCTTTTAGAGCATTGTACGCTTCCGCCAAATCTTCAAGTGATATTTCTTTACGTGGCATTTCTTTTGAATGTTCAGTAACCACAAAAAGCTTATCTTTGTAATCAGCATAAAGTTGAAGAAGCCTCTCATTGTTATCTTTTATAAACTTGATATCCCTGTTATCTCCTGCTTCTTCGAGGCTATGAGCAAGGTCAGAAAGTTCATATGCACCAATTATTCTTGATGTACTCTTAAGTGCATGAATCTTGATTGTGTAGCTGTTCAGGTCATTTTTATCGAAAGCTTCTTTTATTTCTGCCAGCTTATAATCTATGGAACTGTAAAAAGTATTAAGAAATTTCAGAAACGCCTTGGGGCTACCACAAAAATCAAGTCCCTCTTTTATAGATATACCATCTATATTCTCCAGAATTTTAAGTTCTTCTGGAATCTCTTTTCCGTCTCCTGTCATTTATAAATCCACACCTTAAATATGTTTTATCTATTTACAAAGAATTTGCTGATAGTATTTACTATCTCAGCCTTTCCGCTGGTCTTGAGAATATAGCCCTCTGGCTTGAGGGACAGAACACTCATAACGCTTTCCTTGTCATCCTTACCCGTAAGGAATATTACGGGAATGCCCTTGGTCTCTTCGTCACTTCTGAGCATCTCCAGAACCTGTGGTCCATCGGTAACAGGCATCTCATAATCCAGAAGTATCAGGTCAACCTTGTTACTACCAAGCCATTTGATAGCTCGAAGTCCCGAGTTAGCCATTGAAACCTTGTAGGTATCCTTGATCCATTCTCTTACAAGTCCCATGTAGTTAGGATCATCATCAACGATAAGAATACTCTTTTTCATCTCACCTTCAGCAACCATATTGAAATAGAGGCTGACATCCGAAATGAAAGCATTATAGTCAAGAGGTCTAGTGAAGGCTTTGAATATGACATGTGGAGGGAATATATCTATTGCCTCCTTGGTATCGGTCATATCTCCTATAAGCGCAAGCTGCTTGTTATAATCTGACAGCTTGTCACGAAGGAACGTGGCAACTTCTCCTGCAATATGCTCACCCGCCTCCATGTAATAGATAACAAGGCCACTATCTGCCCACTCTTTATTTATAGCATTTACATTGGCGGATGAAAAAACAGCAGTTATCCCGGCATCTTTAAGCTTGCCCATAAGTACCTTAATGATAAATGTCTCTTTTTCGCCTATAACCAATATCTTGTTTGAACCAAAAACCATTGGTTGCCTCCATCTCTCATCAGGATTCATTGATACTGTCTTAAGCACAATGCCACGTACATATTGTCATTATATCATTTGTCAATTATCAATGCCATATCATAGACCTTGAATCTATGATATTTTCGGGCACTAATTCTAAATTTTCAATGTACTGGGTGAACTTCTGCATCTGATGGAAGGCTCTGATCAGACAGATTATCCCTATCCATGAACCTTGCAAGTATCGTATAAGCTGCTGCTCTATTCACAGCTTTACCTGCATCAGCTGGGTCAATTTCTATTAAACCAAGCTCGATTGCTCTTTTTGCATAGCTTTCATACTTTTTATTCTCAAGCCTGCGAACCAAAAACTGAGATAGTTCTTCGTATGTCACAGCATCATCCGGCCTGAACACAAGCTTGGAATAGGCATTTCGTCCGTAGGTATCATAATCTATCAGATTATTTTCTATAAGTGCCTGAACATAGCCCGAAATCCACTCATCAACCTGGATATCTGCAAATATCTTTTTGTAAGGCCTGACCCCCGCCATCCTGAAGGCGTTAAACATCACCATCAGAAGCTGTCCCCTTGGCATCTGATCATAGGGGTGAAGGTACATAACGCAAGGATCAAGAAGGCAATACTTAAATGCCTTGCGTATTCCCTCATATTCAGGGATTCCCTTAATATCCAGATATGGCGGCTCAATATCAAATATGCTCGGGCCTGGTAACTCCTTAGGAAGTGTTTTAGTGTCTGAATCCGGGAGAAATTCCCTACAAAACGGACCACTAACCCCGTCCCTCTGGTCCATTTGTTTCTTCATGTTTTCTACAAAAAGGCTGCATATGAGTACTGCGCCATATTCATTGGTATGGGTTATGTCTCCCGGCATAAAATAGTCCCTGGCCTTATCACCAAGCTCTACCCATTTATCAAAGGTCATCCTGTGAAGGTCAATAAAACATACATTAAGCTTCTCGGCTACATCTCTCGCAGCATCAGCGTGATCCTGTAAAAGAGAGTAGTGCCTTGGCATAGATAAATCCTTGGACTCCTCCTTGCTCAGTTCAAGCGGGATACGGCTTATGGGTGAGCATATGATCGGCTCAGCGCCTTTATCTCTTGCTTCTATAACAAATCTTCCAAGGTTATCTGCATAGCCTCCATAGGCTGATAAATTTCTTCTTTTCTGGTCATTGTGACCAAACTGCATAACAAAAAAGTCGCCCTTTTTCACGAATTCCTGAAAGATGGCGTAGTGTCCGTCATTCCTAAAGCAGTTAGATGTCATTCCAGAATGAGCCAGATTACAAACCGCAGCCTTTCTGATGTATTTGTTAAGAATCTGTGCCCAGCCTGCGCAGCTACCATATGGATAGTAAGGAATTCCCGCATTCTGATCAGTGAGTGTTGAGTCACCTGCAATCCAAATGACCGGCACATCCTCTTTTGAAATATTTACTTCTAAGCCCTCTTCAATATCCGCCTCATCAGCTCCTGCTATACTGACATATATGCGCTTATCATTTATTCTTTCTGCCATAAGAGCAGGAATATATGGAAACACAGCCTGATAAAAAGATATGTGATACTCTTCACCTTTCCTGATGATGATATTTCTATCAATCATGTTTCTTCTGCCAGCAAAAAGAGTCAGCTCAGATAGCTCTTTTGCCCTGGCTGAAATTGTAACTTCTACCCTATAGGTTCCAAATTCAGGCACACCAAAGCTTCTGACTATAACATTTCTGTTCCTTGAATCAGACTTTACGCCTTCATCGCTCAGGAGCCTTCGCTTATTCCATCCGCCATTAAAAAGCGCTGTATATGAATCCGTATCTTGCACGCTTATCTGCTTACATTTTGTTTGCTCTGTCATAACTTCCCCATTTAAAATACATTTTTCATTACTACACAATAGTAAACTCTTTGTCATATCTTTGAAACTCAGTTTTACAAGGTTTCTTCCTATTTTCATCCATATTCTTTTTTTGTTGCAATTAATAGAAGATTCTCATATAATACGAACTGTTGCAAAGGATAGATTTTTAATAAATATGTGAGGTTATTTTTTAATGATTAGTGCAAATAACGTAACCTTAAGAGTTGGTAAGAAGGCTCTTTTTGAAGAAGTTAACATCAAGTTCACACCAGGTAACTGCTACGGTATCATCGGCGCAAACGGTGCTGGTAAGTCTACATTTCTCAAGATCTTATCAGGACAGATTGAGACCACTAACGGAGATGTAGTTATCTCTGATGGTGAGCGTTTATCATTCCTTGAACAGGATCACTTCAAGTATGACGAGAATGTTGTTCTTGATACTGTTATCGCTGGTAATGCCCGTCTCTTCGAGATCAAGAATGAGAAGGATGCTATTTATGCCAAGGAAGATTTCACTGATGAAGATGGTATCAGAGCAAGTGAGCTCGAGGCTGAGTTCGCTGAGATGAACGGATGGGAAGCTGAGTCAGATGCTGAGTCACTTCTTAACGGCCTTGGAATCGATACAGAGTTCCACTACAAGCTTATGAAAGAGCTCGATGGTGCTCAGAAGGTCAAGGTTCTTCTTGCAAGAGCTCTCTTTGGTAATCCAGATATTCTTCTTCTGGACGAGCCTACTAACCACCTTGATCTTGATGCTATAGCATGGCTTGAGGAGTTCCTTATCAACTTTGAGAATACAGTCATAGTTGTATCCCATGACCGTTACTTCCTCAACAAGGTTTGCACTTACATTGCAGATATAGATTATGGCAAGATTCAGCTCTATGCTGGTAACTATGATTTCTGGTACGAGTCATCACAGCTGATGATCCGTCAGATGAAGGAAGCCAACAAGAAGAAGGAAGAGCAGATCAAAGAGCTCAAGGAATTCATCGCTCGTTTCTCTGCTAACGCAAGTAAGAGTAAACAGGCTACTTCCAGAAAGAAAGCTCTTGAGAAGATCGAGCTTGATACAATTAAGCCATCAAGCCGTAAGTATCCATACATCGACTTCAGACCAGACAGAGAAATCGGTAACGAAGTTCTTACTGTAGAAGGTCTTTCCAAGACAATCAACGGCGAGAAGGTTCTTGATAACATCTCATTCGTTGTACAGCGTGAAGACAAGATCGCTTTTGTTGGTGGTAATGAGCTTGCCAAGACTACTCTCTTCCAGATTCTTACAGGAGAGCTAGAGCCAGACGAGGGAACTTACAAGTGGGGTGTTACAACATCTCAGGCTTACTTCCCTAAGGACAACACAAAAGAGTTCGATAATGACTACACAATTACTGAGTGGCTTACAGGCTACTCTGAGATAAAGGATGCAACATACGTAAGAGGATTCCTTGGACGTATGCTGTTTGCCGGCGAAGACGGAGTTAAGAAGGTTAAGGTTCTCTCCGGTGGTGAGAAGGTTCGTTGCCTTCTTTCCAAGATGATGATAAGCGGTGCTAACTGCCTTATCTTCGATGAGCCTACTAACCACCTTGATATGGAATCAATCTCCGCTCTCAATGACGGAATGATCAAATTCCCAGGTGTTGAGCTTTTCGCATGTCGTGACCACCAGGTTGTTCAGACTACAGCTAACAGAATCATGGAGATTCTGCCAGACGGATCACTTATCGATAAGCGTTCAACATATGATGAGTACCTTGAAAATGATGAAATGGCCAGAAAGCGTACAGTTTATAACACTGCCGCTGACGAAGAGGAAGACGACTGATACTTTCGCATGTCAGGCCATTTCCACCGCAGCCTGATCATGCAGATCACCTTGTAGTTTACGGATCATATCCGTGACAATAAATATATTTTTTTATATCTATGGAGGAGTATGAGCATGCAGGAATTTAAGCCAGTAAAAGAAGGAAAAGTTCGAGAGATCTATGATGTAGGCGAGAACCTTATCATGGTTGCTACCGACAGAATTTCAGCCTTTGATGTAATCCTTAAGAACAAAGTATCTACCAAAGGCGCAGTATTAACACAGATGTCCAAGTTTTGGTTCGACTATACCAAAGATGTGGTAAAAAACCACATGGTAAGCGTTGATACAAACGATATGCCAGAGTTTTTCAGAACACCAGATTTTACCGGTAACAGCATGCTTTGCAAGAAGCTGAGAATGATACCAGTTGAATGTATTGTTCGCGGCTATATTACAGGTAGTGGTTGGAAGAGTTATCAGGAAAATGGCACAGTATGTGGCATCAAGCTTCCTGAGGGATTACAGGAATGCGATAAGCTTCCTGAACCAATTTACACACCTAGTACCAAGGCAGAAATCGGTGATCACGATGAGAACATCGATTTCGAGCGTAGCATCGAGGTTCTTGAAAAAGAGTTCCCAGGTCACGGTGAATACTATGCTACCAAAATCAGAGATTACACAATTGCTCTTTACAAAAAATGTGCTGACTACGCTCTCACCCGTGGTATCATCATCGCAGATACCAAGTTTGAGTTTGGCGTAGATGAGAACGGTGAAGTAGTTCTTGCAGATGAAATGCTCACACCTGACAGCTCACGTTTCTGGCCTGTAGAAGGTTACGAGCCAGGTCACGATCAGCCATCCTTTGACAAGCAGTTTGTACGTAACTACTTAAAGGCTCATCCTGAATGTGACTACAATCTTCCTCAGGATGTCATCGATAAGACTATTGATAAATATCACGAAGCTTACAAGCTCCTTACAGGAACTGAACTTAACGCATAAAACAAACAGCGCCGAGGCAATCGCCCCGGCGCTGTTTTTATTTTGTCATCTGTCACTATTTATACTGTAAGCTTGTTAACTGTATTTTTGAGTTTCTGAGTACTATCTGACAGTGAATCCATGATATTAGATACATTTGCGGACATATCCAATATATCTGATGTGTTATGTGAGATATTGGTAATACCTGTAGCGCCTTCACTGTTTGCTACATTAATCTCTCCGATAGAACTACTCATCGTTCCAATTGTAGAATTAAGAGCATCAGCTGAAGAATCAATAGTTTCAACCAGATCTCTCATTGCTTCTGCATCATCATAGTACTGCTGTCCCATGTCAACAAGCGTCTGATAATCGCTTACCACATTTTCATCAATGAACTGAATTGTCCTCTGAGAATTTTCAACCAGGTTATTAACCGCAACAATGACGTTCTGTGTAACTTCCTGGATAGTGGCTGCTGTATCCTGTGAGCTCTCAGCAAGCTTACCGATCTGCTCAGCAACAACAGCAAAGCCTTTGCCCGCCTCTCCTGCTCTTGCAGCTTCAATGCTGGCATTAAGTGAAAGAAGGTTTGTCTCAGATGCTATATCCATAATTGCTGTTGAAAGCTCATCAATCTTATTAACATCCTTGGACTTTTCTACAGCCTCATTAATCTCATTTCTAAGCTTCTCAGAAAGATTTGTAACCTGCCTCTGAGCTTCTATAGCATCTGCCTTGATCTTGGAAGCTCTTGTATTGATATCGTTAATAATCTCAATACCGCGCTGAGTCTCCTGAGCAATGCTTCCGACAGAATCCTTGATAGATACAGCATTCTGATTGATCATCTCTGTGCTGGCTGCAGTTTCTTCCATCTCAGCAGCTCTGTCAGCTGTAAGATTATTAACTGAGTCGATTCTGTCAGCAAGATCAGACATCTTGGCACTTGAGATATTAAGATTATCCGATACAGAATCCGTCTCAGAAATGATCTCACTAAATACTTCTTTGATTGTTCCCTGCATCTTGGACATTGATTTACCAAGAGTACCAATCTCATCTTTTCTCTTAATAAGCTCTTTGGGAACCTCCTCTGAGAAATTAGCATTACCATATCCCTCAATAAGATTAACCATACGAGAAAGAGGTTTAATAATATTAAGAGACAAAACAGTAATTACAACACCCGCAACTACGCAGCTTATAAGAGCTACAAGAACGATCATATTGATAATTCCGTTAATCTGTGACATATATGCATTGACAGGCATGAACACAAGAGTTGTAAGGCCATTACTTGTGGTATAAGCACCAACATTACTAACACCACCAAGTGTAAACTGAACTGTTCCTGATGGATTAGCTGCAGCAGCTGCTACAACCCCTCTTGTTGTATCATTTTCAGCGCTGAAATCAAGAGTAAGAATCTCATCTACATTTGCAGAAGCTATAACAAGACCATCACTCTGCAGGATAAGTACTCTTGTATCAGAATCCTCAATAGAACCTACAAGTGTCTCGGTTACAACACCAAGGCTCATTGCATTATTAACAATACCGATTCTTGCTCCAGTGTTAATATCATCAATGCTATAACAGATATTGAATACAGGAAGTCCGGTAACAGGTGAAACGTCTGTACCAAGGAAGATTCCATTGTTATATACAGGATCAATAAAAATCTCGCCTGTACAGTCATGAACTGTTGCACCTCCGATTCCATCAGCAATACCCATAGAACCAGCTGTAACAAAGAAGTTCTCGTACATGCCATTAGCATTATTCATAACAGTTCCGCAGTAATCAATAAGCTCCTGATCAGGAGACATATCTCCACTTGCAACCTTCTCAGTCAGTATTTTTCTTACAGAAGGCGCATTAGCAAAGGTATATACCAGCTTCATCTGGTTATCAATTACGCCATTCAGCTCATTAGCCTTTTCAACAGCAAGTTGCTGAAGATTAGCATTAGTAGAACTGATAAGGTTCGCCTTAACTGTATTCATTGTGACAATAGACACAACTAGAAGTGGCACGATCATACAGATCATTGCTGATAAAAAGATCGTTTTAAAAAGACCACCAAGAGAAAAACTACCGCTGCTTTTCTTTTCGCCCATTTCTGCACCTCTCATATTTATGCAATAACGACACGACGCATCACAATAATTATATAATTGTGCGAACATTAATGTGCTAAATAATAATAAAAACTATATAAAAAAAAAGCTAAAACCCGCCATGTAACTGGTCTTAGCCTTAAATTATGTTTTAATATTTATTCATCATCTTCGTAGAATCGACTTTTCTTTTTAGGGTTATGCATCTGCTCCATCAATTGGATGATCAAGCGCACAAAGCCTATGATGATCAAATAGCTTCCAAGCGTAACTGATTTGGTGTAATCAAACCTTGATGGTATCACAATAGATATAATTCCGATATACAGGTTAACAACTGCCAGAAGCATCATCCAGAATTTGGCCTTTCCTGAAATCGTCTCTTTGTACTTAATAATGTACCTGACACTTGCAAAGGCCAGAGAAAAAAATACAATGGCCATTAAAAAGTTCGTCCACTTGGGGATACGCTCCAGGTTAGACATGATGAAAACCATGAACCACATGAGCACTATATGAAAAATCATTCGGCCTCTTTTAAGAAACGGATTCTCATCACGCATGCCTGCCTTTACCAGCATTATCGCGCTCCAGACTGCAACTATCAGAGCTATAACTCCGCCTAAAACGCTGTAAACCGCCTCTGGAATGGTAAGGAAAACGATACCAAGAAACATCATGAAAATATCTATGATACCCTGAAGTGATTTGAGAGCTTCCAGTATCTTAATCTTCTCAAAAGATCTCCATAGTGATCCAAAAAACTTGCCTACTACTATCTTGGTCTTACTCTCAGAGTTTGCAGCCGATAACAGAATAGTTCCAAAATCATGGAACCCTCCTTCAGATATGTCGTATAAAGATACTGCACCTGCGGCCTTCATGGAATCAAAGATATCTCTCGTAAAGGATTTTCGCTGCTCCATAGTCGCATTACCTATCCAGTCATCTATTGCCTTGTTATATACAGTGCTCTCCTCCGTAAGAAACCTTCTGTTCACAAAATGATTACCTTCTATTTTCCAGGTCATTCCGGAATGCTGCGCCATCTTCTTGGCACTGGATGCCACAATCTCGTGCGCAACCGGAAGTTCAAATAGCATACCTACAACGCAGAAGGTAGGAATAATGTGAACCACTCTTTCCTGTATATCAGCAAATTTGTCTTCATCAAGAAGCTCCGGACAAAAGCCCGGGCCATCAAAACTATATATCTTTTTAATTCTGTTTCTGACAACATCAGGTGCATGCATAGCAGAATAAACAGCAAGGTTTCCACCCTTGGAATGGCCTCCTACATAGATGTTGCCTGCATATTTCTCCATAACATACTGAAGATACCTGGCAGCAGCTCTCTGGGCTTCTATCTCTTCAAAGCTTATCTGGAAATCAAGTCTCCAGTCATCTATCTCCATTGTCGTTCCACGAAAAGCCACAAAGTGACTTCCATCTGGAAGGTGTACAGTAAATGCCGTAAACACCATGTTCCTGTCGGCATCGTCCACATCAACATAATCCGACAGATAAAGGCTTCCAAACCTCTTATATTTGGCCATATAGTACAGAACCCAGTCAAATGCAAGTTCATCCAGTTCATCTATACTGTGGGTCTGAAAATACCTCTCTGCAACTTCATAAACAGATACACGTCCATTCTCGCCCTTACCAGGAATCAACCCGGTAAAGTCGTTATATACCAAAAGAGCCAGCGCCAAATTATCGACTTTATTAAAAGGCACCTGCTTAAATTCCAGATCACCACGCCATTTGATGTAGTTTATGATATTAGCCATTTTCTGTTCCTCTTATTGTCAAGCAAAGTCAAGATACCCTGGAAAACACTTACATATATCATTATAACGTAAAAGAGTGCATCTGTTCACAGATACACTCTTTTCATTATCATTTTGTGTTAAATTACAGTGCAGCCTTGATCTTCTCGATCATCTCATCGTACTCTGCGTCAGATAAGAAAACCTTCTGTGGGTTCATCTCAAATACTCCGCCCCACTCAAACTCATCTTTGTACTTGGGAACAAGGTGCATGTGCAGATGACAGCCCGTATCACCATATGCGCCGTAGTTGACCTTATCAGGATTAAATACCTTATGAATAGCCTTGGCAGCACGGTTAACGTCTGCAAAAAATGCATTTCTGTCTGCATCGGAAATATCAACTATCTCACTGACATGATCCTTGTATGCTACTATACATCTGCCCGGATGAGACTGCTCTTTAAAAAGAATAAGCTGACTCACTTCCAGGTCGCAAATCTTGATTCCAAACTTGGCAAGTGGCTCACCACCTACACAATATCCGCAGTTACAATCTTTCATTTCTATAAACTCTCCTAAATAATTCTATTATAGATTTATTATACATCTGTAAGATAGTACTTGCAGGAGTCATTTTTGAACAGTTTATAGGTTATTTTTAATAGCTGCAAGAAGATCATCATACTCTTCGAAAGCTGGAAGCTCCGGATAGTCAGCCTTGATCTTATCAGTTGATCTGAATAAAAAGCCTGCCTTGGATGCCTGTATCATTGCAAGATCGTTATAACTGTCTCCGCTTGCGATGGTCTCATAACCTATAGACTGAAGAGCCTTAACAGTTGTAAGTTTGGACTGCTCTATCCTCATCTTAAAGCCTGTAATCTCGCCGTTATCAGCAACCTCAAGTGAATTGCAGAAAATTGTAGGCCAGCCAAGCTTCTCCATAAGAGGAGTTGCAAACTGAGTGAAGGTATCACTGATGATGATAACCTGTGTGCGTCTTCTAAGCTCGTCCAGGAACTCTTTTGCTCCAGGAAGGGGATCTATCTTGGCGATAGTATCCTGAATCTCCTTAAGGCCAAGGCCATGTTCCTTGAGAATACCTATTCTCCATTTCATAAGCTTGTCATAATCGGGCTCATCTCTTGTTGTTCTCTTAAGCTCTGGAATCCCACTTGCCTCAGCAAAAGCTATCCATATTTCTGGAACTAAAACACCCTCAAGATCTAAACATACTATGTTCATGAATCAAACGTCTCCTCATAATCTATTTTGATGCAAATATCAGATATTAACCTTAGGTAATGTATCAAAGCTCTTCTGAAGCTCTGCATCTGTTGGGATATAATCTGTCATAACGCCATCGTTGTACTTCTGATATGCAACCATATCAAAGTAACCAGTACCTGTAAGACCAAAGAGAATTGTCTTCTCTTCGCCTGTCTCCTTGCACTTAAGAGCCTCATCAATAGCAACTCTGATAGCGTGGCTGGATTCTGGAGCAGGAAGAATACCCTCTACTCTTGCGAACTGCTGAGCTGCCTCGAATACTGAAGTCTGCTCAACTGATCTTGCTTCCATAAGGCCATCATCATACAGCTGAGAAAGAATTGGGCTCATGCCGTGATAACGAAGTCCTCCAGCATGGTTAGCTGATGGAATAAAGTTGCTGCCCAGTGTGTACATCTTGGCAAGAGGGCATACCATTCCAGTATCACAGAAGTCGTATGCATATTTACCTCTTGTAAATGAAGGACAGCTTGCAGGCTCAACAGCGATGATCTGATAATCATTCTCACCGCGAAGCTTCTCACCCATGAATGGAGAAATAAGTCCACCAAGATTAGAACCGCCACCTGCACAGCCAATGATCATATCTGGCTTAATTCCGTACTTATCAAGAGCTGCCTTAGCCTCAAGACCAATAACTGTCTGATGCAAAAGTACCTGATTAAGAACGCTTCCAAGAACATATCTGTAGCCTTCTGTATGTGTAGCCACCTCAACAGCCTCGGAAATAGCACAGCCAAGGCTTCCTGTTGTACCAGGATGCTCAGCATTGATCTTGCGTCCGATCTCTGTCTCCATAGATGGTGAAGGTGTTACGCTTGCGCCATAAGTACGCATAACCTCACGTCTGAATGGCTTCTGCTCGTAAGAAACCTTAACCATGTAAACCTTACAATCAATGCCAAAATATGCTGATGCCATAGAAAGAGCTGTTCCCCACTGACCAGCACCAGTCTCTGTTGTTACTCCCTTAAGCCCCTGCTTCTTGGCATAATAAGCCTGAACAATAGCAGAATTGAGCTTGTGGCTTCCGCTTGTGTTGTTACCTTCGAATTTGTAATAAATCTTGGCAGGTGTTCCAAGAGCATTCTCAAGGAAATAAGCCCTAACAAGTGGTGATGGTCTGTACATC
>JAEEGJ010018790.1_pt1 | contig 15357 bp, 13 predicted proteins | sample 8958761 | NCBI WGS metagenome assembly JAEEGJ01 (sample SAMN16246546, study PRJNA631951) | gut metagenome | biome: gut microbiome; feature: rumen; material: RS-attached | host: Bos | place: Iran: Karaj | collected 2018-10 | reverse complement strand
CTTATTCAGAGGTTAAAAAATAACCAAACAGATCACTGTTTTATAGAGTGAAGAAAAATGGGGTAAAACACAAGATATAGAAAATCTTCACACAAAACAGCGAAAGGCCTTCAATAACATAGGGCTCGTCTTCATGATGAGCCTTTTTCTTTTAAGCGGATAGATGAATTACATACCGTTATAATGGTTCGTTTTTTCCCACTGCTAGTTAAACAATCACACAAACGGGATTTTTTAGATCAGAAGAACTTCAAAATGCTGTCAGCTATCTCTCCGCAGCAATTTTCCAACGCAAAATGTCCACTGTTCACCGGTATAATCCTTGCGTCCGGCAGATCCTTTGCGAATGCCTCTGCACCTGACCAGATAAAAGAAGGATCATCTTTGCCCCAGATAGCCAGCAGTTTGGGCTGGTATTTCCTTAGGTATTCTTGAAAGGCTGGATACAGTTTTACGTTGTTCTGATAGTCAAAAATCAGATCGGACTGTTTCTCTGCATAATCTGGTATAGTGGCAGCATAATACAGATCCAGCGAGTAACCGTCCGGCGCAACAGATCCGTCTTCCGTTCCAAAAGTATACTGTCCAATCACCGTTTCCTTAGCAAAAGCGCTCTTATATTGCTCCCTCAGTTCCAATGTTGGATTCTGCCAATACTCCGCTCTGGCTTCCCATTTTTTACCGAGACCTTCCTCATACACATTTCCGTTCTGACTGACGATGCCGAGGATACTTTCCGGACGATTCATGGCAATGCGGAAGCCGATCGGCGCACCATAATCAAATACGTACATATAAAACTTCTCGACATGGATTTCCTTGAGAAAGTCACTCATTACCTCTGCCAGATGATCAAAAGTATAATTGAACTCCTCCCTGGAAGGACTTTCACTTTGACCAAATCCAGGATAGTCCGGAGCAATCAGGTGGAAGCGTTCTTCCAGCTTCGGCATCAGGTCACGAAACATATGGCTTGCGGACGGAAATCCGTGGAATAACACCATAATCGGCTTATCGGCATCACCGCACTCTCTGTAGAATATCTGAATACCATTCACGTTAATCTTGTTATATTTCATTCCGCATTCTCCTTCACGAATTCCAACACATCCGTCATAAATGACTGTACAACCCCGGAAATTTCCTGTTTGGGAAGTAAACTCAATCCAACGGCTGCTAACCCGACCTATCACGCAAGGCTCGTCTTCATGACGGGTCTTTTCTTTTTTCTGCTCTGCGAATACAAAGATCTTATCACAAAAGCCCCTAACAGCCTTCCCGTCCCGCTCAAAAAATCAGCCGATTTTGACATATCAACCGAAGTCACAACCTTAAAGTTGTGTTGGGAACACGTCATAATTACTACAGCCTTAAGTGTGTTAACCTCGAGTGTTCAGATTGCACATCGGTAATTTTTGATTACATTTTAGCCAAAAGTGTCTCTGTTGATATGTTCCCCTATACGTGTATGTTGTAACGGGATACAGACATAAGGTCTTTTAAACACCTTACCAATTCCTCGCAAAGCCTTATAAATCGTGGGTTTGCAAGGGTGTTACTTTCGTGACATGAGCACTAGCGTCTCGACGTGCAAGGAGATAATCGATTCTATATCAAATGTTTAGTATTTGCACATGAAAAAGTGTACACAAACATTCCAACTACACGTCAATTATGTGTACACTTTGAACTTATCTTCTGTTCTAGCATATCAGACATTGGAGATTCAATTTTGGCACACGCATATGCCAAATTACCTTATCACCATAAACTGCTACAAAAAAGATCAATTCGGAACGCACTGCGTACCAAGTTGGAAAAACGGCATAAAACTTACGCATATTTCTCAGTCTCAGAAACAGCTACGACTATTTCAGTCGGAAATAACATGTATTTTTTCCAGTACCCTCGCGCTTTAATTCACCCGATGCAACCATATTTCTAAGAGCACTTTCAATTGAGCTTATACTTAACGAAGGACATTGTTCTCTGATATCCTGTTTTTTAAATCGGCCAATTTTATTCTGAGTTGCCATTCTTACCTTTTCTATGGCTGAATGTTTTGTTTCAACAATGGCAAATCTGTCAGCAAAATCTCTATAAGCTGAAAGAATAGTACCAAGAAGGTATTTCACAAACGGAATAGGATCGTCTTGTCCTTCATGCCAGCCTTCCTGCGATGCAGCAAGCGCATCATAATAGAGATCCTTATTCTTGGCTATTTTGGCCTCTAATGAAATATACTTGCCAACGTAAAATCCGCTCCTGTAAAGAAGAAGCGTTGTCAGAAGTCTGCTCATTCTGCCATTACCGTCATTAAAAGGATGAATGCACAGGAAGTCATGAATAAAAATCGGTATAGCAATTAACGGCTCCAGTTCCATATTTCCGATGACGCGATTATACTCTTCGCAGATACGATCCAGAGCCTCCGGTGTTTCATAAGGAGCAAGAGGTGTAAATAGTGTTTCTGTATGTCCGTCAGGATATGTTGCACTAATATAATTCTGTACCGTTTTTGTTCTTCCTGCTATAGGGTTATTCATATGGCTGTACAGGATTTTGTGCAGTTGCAGAATGTAATTTCTGGTAATGGGGATTGCATCAAAGCTTTCATGGATAATTCCCAAAACATCTCTGTATCCGGCTATTTCCTGTTCATCACGATTTTTAGGAGTAGTTTTTTCTTCGACAAGCTGTCTGATGCGGGTACTGGTGGTTACTATTCCTTCTATGGCATTTGACGCTTCTGTACTTTGAATTTTCGCTATTTCTACCAGTTTTTCCAGTTCCTGGGGGCGTTGTTTCAGATACATTTCCTGCTTTCCGGCTTCACGATATATAGCCGCAATTAATCCAAGAAGCTCAGAATCCCACTTTTGGTCTTTGATCAATGAATAATTAAACTGTCGCATTCCCCTACTCCTACAACTTTCCCTTAAATTATAGCATAAAAAAAAGGGAATAACGTAAGTAATAAGGGAATAAACCAAACTTTTTCCAAAAGACCAAATGTTGACTTTCATTTGATGATACACCTTATAATCAAACAAAAGTCAACCGCTATGTAATTATAAAAATTGCAAAACAAACTTATTTGCACTTATGAGACTACTTCAATTTCGAAGCCCGACTTGAACTTAACCTCAAAGCGGTCATCATAGACAGTGATGGTCTCCTCCAGCCGTCGTACCAAAGCATCATCATACTCCTGAACTTCTGTGCTCTGTTCGGTGAGGAATGATTCCATCTCTGCGAATCTTATTCGAGAACCTTCTCTGTTCGCATCATCGATCTGGAGCCGGTACTTTTCTTACCTGAGCTGAATAACCTCATCGCCAAGGTATCGCAGTTCTGACGAGCTTTGGTCAGCCTGATGATCTTTTGCTGCTTCTCATTGATTTTTTTCACAAATTTCAGCTACCTCAGCCTGGTTACTGACTCCAAGAACTTTTGCGAGTTTGCTTTTAGCTGTAGCAGGAAATTATCCTGTTTGGCATAAACTGTAGACTGCCATTTTATATGATCTCATTTAACCCTGGTTTTATTCATTTTGATTGATCCGGCCGGATCTCCGAAAGTGACGAAATTTTCTCAATCGCTGTGCAACGATTTTGATCTGTTTAATTTTTAAACCGACAAATTCCTAAAACTAAATTGTTCAAATTTTAAGCTAAAATAATAGTATAATTGGCATCACGTGATTGCATGTCCGAAGACGCACTGATTTTTAGAACGGTATTGTCTAAGGTCAAGGGATTGAATTCCCTTCAAGCACGGGGATTTATGTGAAATTGAAAAAGGCAGTGATTCGCAGTCACTGCCTTAAAACTATTGTTCGCGGTTTAGCGAACTCCAAAACAGTACCATGATAACACTGATACACGATCAAATAGAAGAGTTAACTCAAGAAAAATACGATCAGCTTATCTCAAAGCTGTTTAACGGTCAGAAACTTATAAAATCACCATGCTGTGAAGGCGGAGTACTGGAAAAACACGGATATTATGAACGAGGCTATAAAGCATTGAACGGCAGGGAGGAGATAAGACTTAAAATTCTCCGGGTCAGATGCAGTGCCTGCGGAAAGACACATGCCATACTGCTGATGGAGATGATCCCGTATGCCAGGGCCGGAAAGGACATTGTTCTTACTGTTCTCAGCAACTTCGAGTCAAACTGTCCAGTCAGCAGCATTCTGGAGAAGGTGGGAGGTTTAGTTGACGAGAACGATTTGTATCGAATTATCAGAAATTACAAGTCAAACTGGAAAGCACGTATGCAGTCACTGCGTCTTTCTCTTTCGTCATTTTTTACGGATTTTGCCTCATCTGCAGTTCTCTGTCTTGATTTATTTTTTCGCCATTTCAGGCAGATGAGAGATCGCACCTGTTTTAAAATTCTAAAAACCACATAGCAAAAAGGGCTTCTTTATAGGCAAAGATCTCATACGCAACTTCTGAAAGCCATGTGTTCCAACCCAAAGCAACGGTGGCAGCCCCCGCAATCTCCCCCATCATGCTCCTGATAAATGGGAAACATTTAAACGCTACAATCTCCGAGACGTGGAAACAGAAATGGAGATACAGAGGCGGTTATCAAGGTTCCCTGTACCGGACTTTATCTGGGATGAATACATTATCGATCAGCAGATAAACGACCGAGGGGTCCTCGTTGACATGGAGCTGGTGCGTCAGGCGATCTACATGGATGCCCGTTCCCGAGAAGAACTTATAGCGGCTATGAAGGAATTCACCGCTTTGGAGAATCCTAACTCGGTTCAGCAGATGAAGGAATGGCTCGCCGAAAACGGACTCATGACGGAATCTCTCGACAAGGAAGCGGTGGCTGAACTCATGATAAGCGCCCCACCGGAGCTCTGCAAAGTCCTTTCATTAAGGCAGTAGCTTGCAAAATCAGCCGTCAAGAAATACCAGGCCGTGCAGAATGCTGTGTGCGCTGATAACCGTGCGCGAGGGCTGTTCCGTTTCTACGGTGCTAATCGTACCGGGAGATTTTCAAGCAAAATCGTACAGCTTCAGAATCTGGCTAGAAACAGCATGTCTGATCTCGATGAGGCTCGAGCTCTTGTCCGCTCAGGTGATTACGAATCTGTCTCTATGCTCTACGAGGATGTTCCGGATACGTTGTCTCAGCTTGTCAGAACTGCCTTTATTCCACCGGAGGGGAAGCTCTTTTATGTAGCGGACTTTTCTGCCATTAAAGCTCGTGTGATTGCCTGGCTTGCTGGGGAGAAATGGCGGTCTGATGTATTCCGTGACGGTGGTGATATCTACTACGCCCGTGCCAGTCAGATGCTCAAGGTTCCAGTAGAAAAACACGGTGTCAACGGACATCTTAGACAGAAAGGAAAAATAGCGGAACTCGCTCTTGGTTACGGTGGAGGAGTTTGCGCTTTAACTGTCATGGGTGCCCTGGAGATGGGACTTAAAGAGGAAGAACTTCACCCCCTTGTTACCGCATGGAGAAAGCAAATCCGAATATCGTTAAATTCTGGTGGGCTGTCGACAACGCCGTCATGACTGCCATAAAAGAACGAATAACCACTGAGACTCACGGTCTGAAATTCACCTGCAGAAGCGGTATGCTGTTTATCACCCTACCCTCCGGCAGAAAGATCGCCTACGTAAAACCACGCATTGGCATGAACCAGTTCGGCGGTGAGAGTGTAACCTATGAAGGCATAGGTGCCACCAAGAAATGGGAGCGTATTGAAAGCTACGGACCGAAGTTTGTTGAAAACATCGTGCAGGCAATTTCAAGGGATATTCTCTGCTATGCCATGAAGACCTTACGCCACTGCAGCATCGTGATGCATATTCACGATGAGCTGGTTATTGAAGCTGATCCTCATATGAGCCTTGATGCTGTATGTGAATTGATGGGACGAACACCACCATGGGCTACTGGTTTGATCCTGCAAGCCGCAGGCTATATCACGCCTTTTTACAAAAAAGATTAGGAGATAAAACACCGGAAATAAAAGATGCTCCGCAGAGGATCTTTTATTTCATTTTCTTAACAACAACTGAACATGATTTTTTATGAAAACAGATACCGTAGGCGTATACATTCCGAACAAGAGGATCATTCATATAAACAGTTGCATATCCTTTTTCTGAGATCTGTTCCACTGCTTTTTGAGCTGCAATCAATCTTGCCCCAAACGGCTTATCAGTCTGTTTAAGTTCAAGAATAGCCACGGTGTCACTGTTTTTTGAAGCAATTATGATATCAACGTAACCATCCCCAGATTCAAAATTGGACTTATGCTCCTCAATGAATGACGTGCCGTTCACCAGTAATCCGTTCATGAAGCCGTGATAGTAGTTTTCTTTAGGAGCATTGACTGAAAAATCTCTGATTGAAATGTATTTGCCAAGAAGCGTGTTAAGGTTGTCCTGAACCTTTTCGGCATCACCTTCAAACAATGCTTCTACCAGTTCACCGGTATACTTTTTCACGACATTATTGTTTTCAAAGAACTCAAGAATTTTATCCCTGAAACAGTCTCTTATTTCTTCGTTAGGAATGTACAGTCTGTATTCATTCTTTTTTGATGAACGGTATGCCGGATCAAAGGTGAGATACCCAGTATAAAGCATTAGAGTCCAGAAGTCATTTATGTTATGGTTCTGCAAATCTCCGTAACACAGGGTGGTTCTTACTTCTGCGGTTATTGGTTTACCGTCCAGAAGGGCCTGCATCAGATCAACGTCTTTAGGCTCGATAAAGCCCATGAATTCTTCAATTACATCGTTACCGCTGGTGTTTATCCAGTAGTTGCCTGCAGTAATGTTTTTGTTTTCTTTTCCGACGGCTTTGTAATTGCCATAGCAGAAAGACATGACATCCCACGGACAGTACATGTGTACGTCACCGAAATAATAACCGTCATAATTATCCCCAACCAATCCATAGTAGTCGGTAAGACCATAATATGATAGAACTTCTTCAGCTTCTTCCTTAGTAAAACCTATTCCACTGGATATATCGTCATCTCCGGAATCAAGAATCGAGCAGACAAAAAGGTTGTTAAGTCCGGTAAAAATGCTTTCCTTTGCCGCCCTTAAACAGCCGGTAAGCACCGCTCTGCCCAGATACATATTGGTCTTTAAGGCATTGCCCAGGAACGGGCTGATGATGTCAATCATTTCACGGTAGTAGCCGTTATGGGCCGCCTTGGCGATAGGAACGTCATATTCATCAATGAGCAGAATCGGCTTGATGCCGTGATGTTTATAGAGAAACTTCAGCAGATTGCTTAATGAATTCTTAATTTTGTTTTTGTTTTTGATATCACAGATATAATCCTCATTATCAGCCACGTCTTTAAAGGTTTTGATTTCCGTATCGCTGAGTTTTGGACTGTCTGCCAAATAGTTGAAAGAATTGTACAGATTGAAAATTATACTGCCAAACTGTTCATAGGCACTAATAAAATCATCACCGGAAACAGATTTCAGAGAAATAAAAATTACCGGAAACTTCCCCATGTATTCACTGCAGAATTCCCTGTCCTCAAAGATCTTGGTGTCCTTGAACCATTTCTCCTGAAGTGACACATCACCGGGATTGTCGATATTCAGAGAAAGAAAGTCATAGAAGGTGGACATGGTGAGAGTTTTACCGAAACGTCTCGGTCTGGTAATAAGCATGACTTTCGAGGTGTTTTCTTTAAACACAGTTCTGATAAAAGGAGTTTTATCCACGTAATAACTGTGGCTTTCAATTAGTTCATGAAACGATTCCGCTCCGATACCTATAGACTTCAACATTATGTTCCACCTCTGAATACGATTATTCATCACAGCTGAAAAAATCCTTTCTCCGGTCCGCTGCTCACAAAGTGACTGAAGCGAAGAAAGGCTCCATCATTGTTATTATCCCATAAGCGGTTTAATCGTCAACTGCCATCATCTCACTTTTAGTAACAATTATATGATCAATTCATAATTACAACAGAGCCCTCAAAATAAATATGATTTCTGTTAAGCCATGATCGTTTTACAAGCATGAAAATTCAATGTAGTATGTCGGTATGCACCGGCGGCGGACAGAAAGTGTCCCCGCCCCTCTGCGGAGGAATGTTACAATATTGAAAGTCAGCTCGAACTTTTATAAAGGAAAACGAATATGCCGAAAAAAATTAAAATCAGCAGAGGTTCAGCGGAAAACGGAGAGGAACATCTTGAATTTGCCGAAACAGCCGGCTGGAAAGCCTGCTACGATAGCAGGAGCGAGCTCTACACGGCATAATATTACCTGGCCGGAGATTACGATTTTTATGAGATTAACAAAGAGATTTACGAGCGTCTTACCACCGAACATCTAAGCAGATATGACGCCCAGTCACTGAATAATACCGGCAGGCACCTGTACAAAAGTGTCAGCGACCGCAACAGTTCATATGATGTTGCAATTGATGAAAACTATGCTGAACTTTGTCCGTGGGCACAAGTCCAGAGCACCGGTGAACTATGGGACAGAACGCTTACTGATCTGGCTGTGGCAGTATTCGACAGTGAAAAGCAGAACCGCAAACAGCGCAGAAAACAAACAGATTAAAGTGGCGGCATGGATTTATCCCCCGGTACAGGTCCGGCAAATATCAGACCGGACTGCGGCGCAGCTGTACGATAACAGGTGAACGAGTAGAAAATGCAACAAATAAGGAAGGTTCCAGATGATAACCAGAGAAGCATTAAATGTACTGTACGAGGACGATAAGCTGGTATTCGGTGAAGCAGACGGCAGATTCTGGCTGCTGTCTGGAGATATTTCATACCGCCTTACCGACTACCCGGAGAAACGTTGTCTGTACCTGAAAGGATCCGACCGCTCAATGACAACTATCCGTCACTGCTTCATTCTGACGGAACTGTGCTGGCTTATCCGGACCGGTGAAACCCTCACCATGGTCTCAGGAAGCGATCGTGATGTCCGCGGAATTTTCAAACTGATCCATAAGGCCGTTGAACTTTCCATGCCCTCTGTCGATACCGGTTTTCTTGAAGTACACTGCTACATTGATTACATGAGGGAGCACGGGGCCGTATCAGCGCAGACTGCAGTAGATCGCCGTGACGGCGGCATCGAGGATCCGGCTCTGCTTACACCGTTTATTGATGCCAGGATCATCGGAAATACACTCAAAGGACGGTACTATCTGCGAAATCCCGGGGAGGAGGAGACGGCAAGAACGCAGGATCAGGACTTTTACAACCGGGTACTGTCGAACCAGGTAAGATTCGGTGCCGGTTACAGAAGGGTCCGGGATGAACTGCAGTATTTTGCCTGGCACGGTTATCCGAACCGCAACGATGACTTTATCACCTATGCACAGATCAGCGAGGAAGAATATGAACAGATCAACCGGGAATATCCGCAGAAAATTGATGCAGACAGAGATACGGCGGAAAGATTCCGGGAGAAATATGTGAACGGACACGAAGTACTGCTTGAAGGATGGAATGTGACGCTCAAATCCGGCTGAGCTCAGACCGTCTCAACGTAAAACACACCGGCAGAGCTCATCGATATATTCAAAAATCATAGCTGCCGATCAGCGCAGATTGCGGTGATACTGGCGGTCAATAAAGGTTTTGCGATCGCGGTAGGACTGATAGAGATTTCCGGAATTAATACCGCCCCTGCTGCGATCATAGATGTCAAAATCACGCCTGAAGGTATTCATATTCATCTCAAGATAATCAAGTGCCGCCTGCCGGTTGGTGTTGTGACTGTGGGAAAGCGCCGCTCTGGTACTGCGGTAGACCGCATCCACCAGATTATATGCCGCCATGGCACCGATGGCATCGGCATTCTGAATCACATGTTCCCTCACCAGTTCAAAGTCACCGCTCTGGGCAAGATTGCGGATCTGCACCATCACCTCGGGAATAAGTTCAATTACCGACTGCTCCGCCCCGCTAAGGGCAAGAGAGGTGTTGGCACCGTCGGTAAATTTTCGGACAATACCGCTGCTGCGATCCGAACCCAGCAGCAGTTCCTGAATTTTTCCGGACAGTCCGGTAAAATCGGTTACTGTTGACACGGAAAGAGAGGTACACGGGATCCCCGGGGCATAATCAGCGGCGCAGCGGTACATAATCACCGGCTCATCCCTGCTGCCCTCCACCAGATCTCTGAAACTCATGGTCGGAGCGTGCGGCTCGAGTTTCTGCTCATAGTTGCCGTCCGGCAGCTGCTCCGGAACCACAATAACGGTTCCCATCACCGACATGAATTCCCCGGCGAAAACCTTGAAATCAACCCCGGTGCGGAACCAGCTGATCACATCCGCATCCAGCAGCGAATTATAGACAATATTTCCGCCGAGCCTGCGGCTGTAGAGCTGCGGGTTGTCGCGGGCAATGCGTTCAACCGATCCCGATTTGCCGTCACCGCCGCTGCCGTTTCTGGCGGTAAAATAATCATCAAAATAACCGAGGGTGGCGCTGTAGATACTTGCATCAGTCTTGGCCCGGTTGTCAACCACCTGACCCAGGGTATCATTAACAATCCCCTGCGCCAGCTGACAGGAGTTGAGCTGGTAGCCGTTCATCAGATTTGCTGCGTTCTGCAGTTTGCTGACGATGGAATGGATGGCGGGGGACATTTCCTCCAGCGCCAGTTCAAAGGCATAGCTGACCGCATTGGAGGCCACCGCCCTGGCAAACTGGATCCACTGCTCACTGTTGATAAAGGAGAAGGAGCCGGTAAACAGATTGATCCCGCCGCAGCCGGCACTGATGGATGGCGGTTCCACCGTGACCGGATGAAGATCCATGAGTCTGGTTCTGATCCTGGTACCGCCGCCGGAAAGAACTCCGCGCCTTGCTGTTCTGTATGCGCCGGGTTCGGTATGGTTACTGATAATCTCGTCATACATACGGTTCATCTGCTCACCGATAAATGAAGCACCGGCACTCTGCGGTACCCCGATCCAGATCCCGGCGGTAAGAAATCCCGTAACCGCCCGTCGACAGTAAAAATTAATTTTTTTCATACTCATTCCTGTTTCAGCATTTTAAGGATCTTTTCCGGTGACGGCAGCCTGCCGCTGTCTGCGTTTCCGGTGCTGTCGATCCCCTTCTCCTCCAGTGAAATTTCATTCTGCACCGCCCCGGTCTGTACGTACTCATCTTCGCCTACCACACCGAGACGAACCGCCGCACTTAGCACCCTCCTTGCAAGATCATCCTGTGAAACCAGTCCCTGCACCAGCGGTGCCGTTTTCCCCCCGGCTGTCATTAGAAACAGAGCCGGGGTTACCCTGACGGCAAAGGCGGCGCGTGCCCTGGGATCGTACTGCACCCTGTCAAGGATCCCCGCCGGATCTGAACTGCTGTCCAGGGATACCGCTTTTACTTCAAAACCGTAGCGGCGGACAAATCCGGCAAACACCGGGGTAAAGCTGGTGCTGTAGAAATCATCGCTGCTGAAGATATACAGAATTCCTGCATTTTTCGCGATTTTCTCCAGCACCGACTGACGCATTTTCTGCGCCCGGGAATCAACCAGATTTGATCCCCAGGTGGCTATCGGTCTGGTTGAAACCGCATCTAGATAGGGATCACCGGTAATCACCTGCTGAAACATTCTGGCAAACCGGGAGGATTTTTCCAGCACCAGGCGCTGCAGATAAAGATAGGCCCTGATGTTCTCCTCGGTCGGATCATCAATGGCAATATTCCGGTAGTATTCAAGATTCTTTTTGAGCCAGGAGACCGAAAAAATTTTTTCAGGCACGGTATCGTTTATTTGATCCGCAGCTGCCACCTGGCTCTGTGATTCATCGTCCGCTGTCTTGGGTTCGGGCTCTGGAGGCGATTTATAGAAGAACCAGCCCTCATCCCCGCGGTCGTAAAAGGTTTCCGCCGCAGTACCTGCCGGCAGTGCAGCAAGCAGCAGACATCCTATTATAACTTTTCTGATCATGCTCTTTTAGAATTTGAATTTCGCTGTGAAAATTATAAAAAACCGCCGGGCGGGAGGATGTAATCGCGTGACCTTTGGGGCGGGATGTAAAAAAAAGCCCGGAGGCAAACCCGTTTTTACAGGAAGCGGATGAATTTAGCGTGAATTGCAGGAATAACCGCCGGCTCATCGACGGTTACCCGGAGGAACTGAAGAAAATTGCAGTAATTCCGGCTCTCTGGGAATAACTGTTACTGCGGTCCGAAATTTTTCATCTTCAGCTGCTCATTTAAATCTTCAAGATTAAAAATAACCGGCTCTGTTGTAATTATGTGTTGATTATATCCTTGTTTACCAATAATCTATTCATCAAACGGACTTTAAATTCCAAAATTTTACTTGTTGTTTGAATTTTAAAATTGACATATTTAAATAATCCTAAATTCCCTGGGATAATTTGTAACTACATAAACTCTATATTTCATTATCGGATGGAGACTTCGGTAATGAACTATGAGCTTGCAACTTATCCCCTTGCTTATCAAAATAGTTCGGGTACTTAATTTTAAATTTGTCGTATAAGATTGTAGCCGAACTTTGCGCTTCGTCGGTAATTATTCTAGTTGAATACACTGTGCATTTCTGATTTCTTAAACCCAAGTACAATTCAACCGAATTATTGTATGACTGTTCCAAAGTTTTTTGTACGTACAGGTTAATCGTTGCTGCAATTTGACAGAGCAACAGATGACCCAGCACTCTGTCCTCTGAATGAACTCTTAGCGGAATTAATCTGCTTAATCCTTTTCCGAGATCAAAATATTGCTCCACAATCAGTCTGTTGTAATATACATTCAGAATTTCCTCCCGTTTGAACGGTAAAGAAGAAAGTATGATGAATATTCCCGACGATTCAAAAATTTTATGGAAGTCTGAATGCTTTTCTTTCAATTTTTTCTTAGAAAGTTTTTGGGCATTGGCAATCGTTTTGTAATTTTCATCAGATGCCGCGGCGACATCGTAGCATAGAAAAGCATAGGCTGTATTTTGCTTTGTACCGACCCTGCATTCAACATCCTTCACATAAACAAACCGACCCATAAATTCAATCAGATTGTTCGATGTTTTTAAATCTGAACTTCCTGATTCCACAATAGACTTATGCAGATTTTTTAGCTTTTCCGGCAACCTCGCAACAAAATCAATGTTTGCCTCGTACAGTTCATCGATGTTTTTATCTGAAACATAACCGGCACCTAGAAGTGTAAAATCAGTGTTTACAGAATATTCACCAAGTGTGGTAATTGTTGTTGACAGGGTCGAAACATCATTGATATTACCAGGAATTGCTCTGAAGATTAATGGGTATCCTGAATCCCTCTGAACTGCAGAAACCATTCTAACTTCGTTACTGATTTTGCCGTTGTGATTGCTGACATTTGGCAGTTCGATATCTATGTCATTCGGTAATCCGGTACTGTCAATCACTATAGCAGGATCATTACAAATATTTTTTTTGAGCCACTCGATATGAGCTCTGAAAAATTTTTGTCTGACATCCTCTCTGCCTAAAAATTTTAGAAATTCACTGATCCGCTGAGAATGAAGATCTGCATTTGGGTATAGAATTTTTGCAAAATTACCTTCATACCAGGTGTTACAGTGCATGCAGGAGTAGTTTGTCAGAATATAAAACATGATCATCGAATAGATGGTGTCAGAATTTTTATATCCTATAGCTTCGATAACTTCATCATATTTTATGTTGCGAATTAACTGAGAAAGGAAATATGAATCTCCAAAATCTAAAATGAGAGTTGGTTTCTTTCTCTGGTCGTTTTTCAATTGTCCCGTGTAGTTCTCGGGTGCATCAAGGAATAAATTGTTAATAGGGTCGAATTTGAAAACACCTCTATCCTTGCTGAAAAAAATAAAATTTTTCTCATCGATTACACGACCAAGATAAATAGTTCCCTTCTTTCTGATTTTGCCATTTTCCCTGTAAGAGATACCTGGTACCTTAGCGTATTTATAGTTACCTTTGGTCTGAAAAGATAATTTTATACCTGATGAAGTTGTCTCTGTCATAATGTAGTTACCAAATACGTTAGTATAACTACATTATGACAAAATTCAGGTGTACAATAAAGGGGTAATGTTTGGAAAACCAAGGTATAATAAGGAAAAAGGAGTAGCATAGTGCTACTCCTCACGAGTTGTAGTTACCATAAACTACAGGGAATTTAGCTTTAAAGAGATACTTCGTTAATAATTACGTTTTTCTAAATCGCTGGAACTTAGCGGCTCTAATTTTATAATATTCTTAACTTTACACTCTATCGGATCATCACCTTCTTGTAAAAATCCTTCAGCTAATAATTGTGGTGTAAGTAAAAATCTGTAACTACAAAAATGGTATGGCATAAAATTTTCGAGTTCGTTATCTACCTGATTGTATACATAAAAAATTCCTTTAATTGTAATCATTTCATTACTGTCAGTATAAGTATACTTTTGATGATCCATGAAATCTAAATCAGAATTAGCTCCTTTAGGATAACGATTTCTGAACGATTCTGATTTCCATGTATACAATGTATTATTCTTTGTTGAATAAGGTATCTCGATTGAAAATGATTTATCAAAAGTGTCATTAAACATGATGTTATCATTACATAATTTTTCTGCTCCATAATCTAAATTAAGACACTTCTGATTATCATAGAATTTTCTACCCCCAATAATTTTATCACAATCGTTAGAATATTGTAATTTATTGTCTTGAATAAAAAACATTGAAGTAATTAAATTCTTAAAAATTCCGCTATCACCAAATTCTCTAGATTTATCAATAGCTAATTTTTGCGATTTATAAATATTTATTAATTGATTATTGTCAAATGAATTGATTATTTTGGCAGAACCGAAAGAATTCGGACACATAAATTCACTCTCGCTCACCCCCATATTCACACCCTTACTTGATAAGATGTATGGATATGTATCATTGTCCGAAAGATCTGTTATAAAACCTATTGATCCATGATCAACATTTACCGATCCTTCTTTGTACGTTGCTCCATAGTGATTTGCAACAAATGACAAAGTATTACCAAATAAGACTGATTCATCCATCTTAATAATGGATTTTTGAAAATTGTGGTTCTGTAAATATTTTAATGGGATTGTTTAAAAAATAAACAATAACTAAATACTAAAAAAGGGCACTCTTGTATAATAAAAAGAAAGAAAGACAAGAGGGGGCCCTTATGAATTCAAATTTATTCTACACTACTTACGACCAAATAGATACAGTTCAGAATTCAAATTCAGATTGTAATTATTTGAAACTACCAGGGATATCCGGATTTAATCAACTAGGGATTCCTGTTTTGTTGAATGACAGTCCAAGAG
>JAEEGJ010018789.1_pt1 | contig 15358 bp, 10 predicted proteins | sample 8958761 | NCBI WGS metagenome assembly JAEEGJ01 (sample SAMN16246546, study PRJNA631951) | gut metagenome | biome: gut microbiome; feature: rumen; material: RS-attached | host: Bos | place: Iran: Karaj | collected 2018-10 | reverse complement strand
GAAAGGTTCACGGCTGTATCCGAGATGTTTTTGATCTCTACCCAGTCGGAATATTCCAGAACTTCATCGTAATACGAAGTATAGTTCTCCACGCATACTTCGTTGATTGCCAGCGGTCCGGCTGCCTTTCTCTCGTTCATGAAAAACTCATAGCCGAGAGCGCTGTTTTCCTTGCCGGGTGTAGGCCAGGCGCAGAGCGTCCATTCACCGCTCTCCTCCTGGATGAAGGAATAATCCGCTTTCTCTTCACTGACCATACAGCTGCTTACGGCATCTCCGTTGCGGTCGCACAGGGCGAGGGTATCTCCAACAGAGAAGGAAAAGGAGGCATGCAGTTCCTCATCTGCGCGGTCTTTTTTAGAGGCAAAAACCACGGCGCGGGAACCGGCATACAGCGTAAAGGGCGGGAAAACCCATTCTGATTTCCCTCCGTTTTTGGAAAGAGTCCATCCCTCCAGCGAGAGATCTTCTCCGCAGATGTTCTCAAGCTCAATCCAGTCCGGAAAGTCTCCGTCACGGTCCTGGACGGTAGCCTTGTTTTTGCTCATGACTTCCGAAATGCGTGCCTTTCCCATGCCGGATTCATACCGCACGGGTTCCGGCGTCGGCTCAAAAGTCGGCTCCGGCTCTTCCGTTGCAGCGGGCTCCGGTGTTTCTGCCGGCTTTCTGTCAAAAAAACCGGGCAGCGGGAATGTACACCCGGAAAGGGTGAGTAAAGCAATCAGTATCAGACACAGAATTGATTTCAGTTTCTTTCTCATGTATTCCGTTCTCCGTAAACACAATAACAATTTATTATATCGCTTTTTTTACTTCAGGTCAATTGCATTGCTGAATTCTTTCCGTTGCCAAATCTTCTGGTAATTGATATAATAAATAAATTAAACTGATTATCAACAGAGGCAGTGAGGCACTATGAAAACTGTTCTCATTATTGGCGGCGGAGCGTCAGGCATGGCTGCGGCGCTTTCTGCTTCGGCTTCTCCGGACAACTGTGTTGTCCTGCTGGAAAGGCAGGCGCGTGTCGGTAGAAAGCTGCTGTCTACCGGTAACGGTCGCTGCAATCTCACCAATATGTCCCTTTCACCCGCGAATTATCACGGGGAGGAGGCTTCCTTTACTAAGCCCGCGCTTTCCGCTTATCCGCCGGAGAGCATCCTCAGCTGGTTCCGGTCTCTCGGCCTGGTGTGTACGGAGCAGCCGGGTGGGAGGGTATATCCGTTTTCCGATTCCGCTTCGAGCGTGCTGGATGTACTCCGCTATGCGATGGAATCATCCGGCGTCTGTCTGCATACCGGGGAGAGCGTTCTGTCTGCCTCCTGCCGCAAAGGATGTTTCTATGTTCAGACAACTTCTTCCGCTTATCAGGCTGATGCGCTGATCGTTGCATGCGGAGGAAAAGCGGGTGGAAAAGTTGGCGGCGTGACGGACGGATATGATATCCTCCGTTCTTTCGGGCATCGCTGCAGCCGCCTTTATCCGGCGCTGGTTCCGCTGCATACAGATACCGATTATCCGCGTGCCCTGAAGGGCATCAGAACGGATGCCCGCATCCGTCTTATCAGCGGATCTTCGCTGCTTGCGGAAAGCTGCGGGGAAGTGCAGTTTACGGAGAAGGGGATTTCCGGTCCCGCAGTTTTTGATGTTTCCCGCGCGGCTTCCATACAGGGGGGTGAGCTCGAACTGGATCTGTTCCGCAGCCTGCCTGCTTCAGAGCTGCTTGCCCTTTTACGGCAGCGCAGAGGCATTTCACCGGATCTTGAAGCCGGCAGCGTCTTTGTCGGCATGCTTCACAGTCGTCTCAGTTCGGTGATTGTCCGTGCAGCATCAATCAGGCCGTCTGTTCCGCTGAAAAGCCTTACCGACACAGAACTTTCCCTGCTTGCTGAAAAGGCAAAGAATTTCCGGCTCCGAGTAACGGGAACGGACAGTTTTGATGCCGCACAGGTTACGGCCGGAGGGATTCTTACATCAGATTTTGCACCGGAGACACTGGAGAGCCGGCTTGTTCCCGGCCTGTTTGCCTGCGGAGAAGTGCTGGATGTTGACGGGGACTGCGGAGGATACAATCTGCAGTGGGCCTGGGCAAGCGGGCTGCTTGCGGGGAGGCTTGCAAAATGATTCTGATCCGCAATATCCGGCTTTCACCTTCCGACAGGGATTACAAAAAAGCGCTGCTTCTCCGGGCGGCAAAAAAACTTCATATTCCTGTTTCGGATATTCAGGGAATTCAGATTCTGCGTCGCTCACTTGACGCCCGGAGAAAAGACGATATCCATTATACGTTTTCTGTTGCTGTAACACTTAATGGGGATGAAACAGCCCTTCTTTCCCGCCTGAACAGCCCTGATGTCCTTTCCTTTATGCCTGCTGAGCCGTATGCTGTGAAAGACTGCTCCAAGCTGATCACTCATCATGACTCTTTTCGTCCCCTGGTAATCGGGTTCGGGCCGGCAGGCATGTTTGCTGCGCTGATTCTCGCAAGGGCTGGTCTTCGTCCGCTTATCCTGGAGCGGGGTCAGGAACTTTCACGCCGCCGCGAGGCGGTGGAGGAATTCCGCAGAAGCGGCCTTCTGAATCCTGAAAGCAATGTTCAGTTCGGGGAAGGCGGAGCAGGCACATTTTCAGACGGAAAGCTGAATACCGGCACACATGACGCCCGTATCCCTTTTGTTCTGCGCACATTTTATGAGCACGGAGCTCCGGAATCCGTGCTGTATGATGCAAAGCCGCATATCGGGACGGATGTTCTTTTCTCCGTCGTCCGCGGCATACGGGAGGAAATCCTTTCTCTCGGCGGAGAAATCCGTTTTGAGACCCGGCTGGATCGTTTCCGCCTCAGCGGAAATGTACTGTGCGGGGCTGAAGTTACTTCTCCCTGCGGAAAGGAATTCATACCCTGTACTACTGCCATTTTAGCCGTCGGTCATTCCGCTAGGGATACTTTTGAAAACCTCCTGGCACAGGGAGTCCCCATGGAACCGAAAGCCTTTTCAATGGGGGTGAGGATTGAACATCTCCAGCGAAACATCAATACAGCGCAGTACGGACAGGCAGCCGATCTTCTGCCGCCTGCGGATTATTCGCTTAATGTACACCTTCCGGACGGCAGTAGTGCCTATACCTTCTGTATGTGTCCCGGGGGTTATGTGTTCGCGGCAGCCAGCGAGGAAGGCGGCGTCTGTACCAACGGTATGAGTTATTCGGGGCGGGCAGGGGAGAATGCCAATGCTGCGCTGCTGGTCACTCTCCGACCGGAGGATTTTCCCGGGAAAGGAACGCTTGCCGGAATGGAGTGGCAGCGTGAAGTTGAGCGCAGAGCATATGAATATGCAAAATCCGCCGGCAGTTATGCCGCTCCGGCACAGCTGGTCGGTGATTTCCTGGTGGGCCGTGCCAGCACGGGAGAGCGCTCGGTAAAACCAACCTATCTTCCGAAAGTAAAATGGGGAGATCTCCGCGAAGTGCTCCCTGAGATAATCTGTTCGGTGCTTCTTGCCGCCATCCCGGCGCTTGACAGGAAACTTCCGGGGTTTGCTGACCCGGATGCTGTGCTTACCGCGCCGGAAACAAGATCTTCCTCACCGGTCCGCATCCTGCGGGATGCCTCCTGCAGGTCTCCTGTCATCGGCTTATATCCGTGCGGAGAAGGCGCGGGGTATGCAGGCGGCATCACATCCGCTGCGGTGGACGGAATCCGCTGCGCAGAAAACGTAATGGGGAAGGATTCTCTGCTGCGGAAGGCACTGGCGGGTTATCCGGAAGATTCCGACCCTGTTTCTGCAGCCATCTCCTGCCTGAACAGGTCTGCCTGGTTCCGCCCGGAACCCGGGCTGGATCGCATCACAGAACTGATGGCACGCCTCGGTAACCCGCAGCATGATCTGAAGTTTGTCCATATAGCCGGAACAAACGGCAAGGGGAGCTGTGCAGCAATGACGGCGTCAGTCTTTCGGGCAGCCGGATTCCGGACAGGCCTTTTTACCTCACCGTATCTCTGCCGTTTTCATGAGCGGATGCAGATTAACGGAGTGCAGATCTCTGATGACGCGCTTCTCTGGGCTCTTACCGTTGTTCAGAACACTGCAGAAACACTCCCTCAGCCACCGACGACTTTTGAACTGATAACCGCCGCGGCTTTTCTCTGGTTCCGCTCGGAACGCTGTGACATCGTCATTCTGGAAGCTGGGCTGGGCGGCCGCTTTGACGCCACAAATGTGATTTTCTCTCCTGAAGCTGCTGTTATTATGAATATCGGGCTTGATCACACTGAGGTTCTAGGTTCTTCTGTAAGCGAAATTGCGGCGGAAAAAGCAGGTATCATCAAACGGGGCTGCCCCTGTGTGCTTTATCAGCAGGAAGATACGGCTCTTTCTGTTATTTCTGCAGTCTGCCGGAAGAGGGAAGCACCGCTCACTTCCGCGGATTTTTCAGAGCTGAAGACTTTTCCCGGAGATCTTTCGGGCCAGCGCTTTTCCTACCGGAATGAGGACTATTTTATTCCGCTCCTGGGTGCAAATCAGAGAAAAAACGCTGCCGTTGTGATTGAACTGATCTCGGTTCTCCGCAGGCATGGCTGGGAAATCCCCGCTTCTGCGCTGAAGAAGGGACTTGCTGCCGTTTCATGGCCGGCCCGCTTTCAGCTGCTCTGGAAAACACCACCCTTTATTCTGGACGGAGGCCATAATCCGCAGTGCGCAGAATCCGTAGCGGAAAATCTCCAGCTGTATTTTCCGGCTGAAAAGCATGTTTTTCTGGTCGGTGTCCTGCGGGACAAAGATTACGCCGGTATTTTTTCCCGGCTGGACTCTGTCGCGGATGAATACATCTGCGTTACACCGGACAGCCCGCGCGCTCTTCCTGCGGAAGACCTTGCCTCCTGGCTTTCCGAACACTATAAAAAGCCTGTCTGCGCCTGTGCATCTGTCCGGGAAGGGATCGATACGGCGTTTATCTGCTCCGCAAAAAAGGACGCCGTAATCTGCGCCACGGGGTCACTGTATCTGGCGGGAGAAGTCCTTCGCTTTTTTGAAGAGGAAAGGAATTGAAAGCAGGAATTTACAATTTCTTCTCTTTTTCTACTGTTGTTTCACAGAAAACTATGATATAATCAACAAATACGCTGATTGTAAACAGGGCCCTTTTCATATCCTGAAATTGCTGTATGAAGGCCCTGAAAGGATCCTTGCAGAAGGGAGGAGCTCAGATGGCGGTAAAACAGATAAAAAAGAAAAAACGCAGTTTACCGGGAGTGATCGGCCATGCTTTTTATACCCTGACGGACGGCATCATGGATACCGTTGCTTCTCTGCTGCGCACTGTTCTGAAAATTGCCGGCTCGGCGTTTATTGTGCTTCTCCTGTCAGGAATGCTTTTTTCATGCGTTTTTGCCTACTATGTGAAAACCTGTCTTGCTCCGGAGCTTGATGTCTCACTGGAAGATTACAGGATTAATCAGTCCAGTACCATCTGGTATGACGACGGCAGCGGAATCTATAAAGAGCTCGTCACCCTCACCGGCAAGGAAAACCGTGAGTGGGTGGATTACGAAAATATCCCGAAGTATATGGAACAGGCCGTTGTGGCCATTGAAGACAAGCGGTTTACGATCATAAGGGAGTTGACTGGTACCGTACCTCCGGCGCCCTGATCGATATGTTCTTCACTATGCGGAAGACGTATGGCGGATCTACAATTACGCAGCAGGTTCTGAAAAATGTTACCGGACACGATGAGGTCACTGTTCAGCGTAAGCTGACAGAGATATTCGGGGCACTTGAACTCGAAAAACGGTATGACAAACAGGAGATCATGGAATGGTACCTGAATGTCGCCTATTTCGGGGAAGGATGCTACGGGGTGCAGACGGCTGCACAAACTTATTTCGGAAAGGATATCTCCCAGCTCAGCCTTGCGGAATGTGCTGCCATTGCCGGCATTACCAACCTGCCCACTTATTATGACCCTTTCTATAACGAAGAGAACAACAAGGAGCGGCAGGAAGTTATTCTGCATGAGATGTACAATCAGGGATTCATCAGCTATGCGGAATACCGTCAGGCATGCGCGGAGGAGCTCTTGTTCGCCAGAACGCCTGAAGAGGAAGTGGTCCAGCAGCTATATTCCTACTATGAAGAAGTTGTGATTCAGGATGTCATTGACGACCTGGTCAAGCTTAAGGGCATCAGCTCCACAGCTGCGAGAACGCTTGTCTTTAACGGCGGCTATCAGATCTACTGCTGTCTGGATCCGGATATCCAGGCTGCAGTGGACAATATCTATGAAGACCTTTCCGCCATTCCGCAGACAACGGGTACCCAGCAGCTGCAGAGCGGTATCGTCGTGATGAATCCGTATGACGGCCGTGTGCTTGCCCTTTCCGGCGGAGTCGGCGAGAAGACTCAGAATTTCCCGCTTAACCATGCAACGGGGACAAAACGCTCGCCTGGTTCGTCATTCAAGCCCATTGCTTCCTACGGGCCGGCAACGGAACTCGGCTATATCACGCCGAGCACACTGGTGAATGACGCCTCCTATATTACGCTCAGCGGTACTTCCTGGTATCCGCAGAACGACGGCGGCGGAAATTTCGGAGTCGTTTCTATTTTTGAGGCTCTGCAGTATTCCCTCAACACGGTTGCCGCACAGATTGTCGACAAGCTGACGCCTGAAACCTGCTATAACTATCTGGTCGGCAAACTTGGTGTTACAAGCCTTGTCCCGGATGACTGTTCCTATGCGCCGATGGCACTCGGCCAGCTGACAAACGGCATTACCGTCCGCGAGATGGCTGCTGCCTACTGCTCTTTTGTCAACGAAGGTACTTTTACTTACAGCCGTACTTACTCACTGGTGACGGATAAGAAAGGGAATGTCATTATTGACAACTCGCCATCTACTGTTCAGGCTTTCTCTGCCAATACCGCCCATGTCATGACATACATGCTGGAAAACGCGGTGGAGAACGGAACCGGAACGGAAGCAAACCTCAGCAATATGCCGGTTGCGGGAAAAACCGGTACCTCGGGCGAATACAAGGACCGCTGGTTTGTCGGATGCACGCCTTACTATGTTGCAGCTGTCTGGACAGGGTTTGATACACCTGCCCGTATCAACGTCAGCGGCAACCCTGCTGCAAGATTGTGGAAATCAGTTATGAAGCCGATTCACGAAGGGCTTCCTTACCGCTCCTTTACCTATCCCTTCCTTGGCCCCAACACCGGAGCTTTCGGAATTACGGATGCGGATATTGCAATGCGGCCGGATTCATCCATCTTCTTTATGGATGAAAACGGAAATGAATTCCCAGGTATGGTCATTACCGGAAATACACAGCCTGAAATCTATGTTGCACCTGAAACTTCCGGCGGAGGCGGTATTTTCTCTGACAGCGGTATGTACACAGGAAATAACGGAAACAACACAACAACCGGGAATAACAGTGTCATTATTTTTGGATAAACGGAGGATATTATGGCAAATCTGATGTATAAGGGTCACCCCCTGATGAGAAAAGACAATATGATTTATTTCGGCAGCTTTGCCGATAAATACATCATTATGATGCAGATTCTGGATACCAAGAAAGTCAAGGATCTGGATGTAGCGACGAAAGTCTCCGTTCAGCTTCAGCTGACGGATCCCTCTGTCAAGTCCCGTGACCGCATCGTCAAGAAAACGGAGAAGGAAAGCCTTTACTCTGCCATTGATGTTGCTTCAGTATGGCTTGACCGCGCCCTTGCCCAGGGCTGAGCAGGGCAGATTTCCTGTTAACGACACGGCATGAACAGTCTCCGGAAAAAAAGAACCTGGGCTGAAATCAGCCTTGATAACCTTCAGCATAACTACTATGCCATCCGCAGCGCTGTCCCGGCTTCCTGCCGCTTTCTCGGTGTAGTCAAGGCAGATGCCTACGGGCATGGTGCGCTCCAGGTAGCATCCCTGCTGGAAAGGTGCGGGGCGGATTATCTTGCAGTTTCCTGTCTGGATGAGGCGATGGAGCTGCGGAACAACGGCATCCGCCTGCCGCTGCTGATCCTCGGGCATACGCCTTCTGAATACACGGCGGAGCTCATTGAAAACAATATCACACAGGCAGTTACCGGCCTTGAAAAAGCGGAAGAATATTCAGCTGCTGCGACCGCGCTCGGCAGCTCGCTGCGTGTCCATATCAAGGTGGATACCGGTATGTCGCGCCTTGGTTTTCTCTGTGATGAAAGGCATGCTGAAGAAGAGATCGGGCATATTGCCCGCGCATGCCGCCTGCCCGGGCTGATTCCGGAAGGAATTTTTACGCATTTTGCCGTTTCTGACGAAGCGGGAAAGGACAACCGTGCCTATACGATGAAACAGTTTTCACTGTTTATGCACGTGATTTCTTCTCTGGAGAAAAACTGCGGCATCACCTTTGCACTCCGCCACTGCGCCAACAGCGGTGCGGTTGTCAGTTATCCCGAAACCGCTCTGGATATGGTCCGCCCGGGCCTGCTCCTCTACGGATACGGAGATTCTTCCGGCCGCCTCGGCCTGAGGCCCTGCATGCGCCTTGTTACGACCGTCAGCTCGGTTAAGGTTTATGAAGCGGGAACTTCCATCAGCTATGGCCGGCACTTTGTGGCGGACAGGCCATCAAAAATCGGCGTTCTGGCTGCCGGATATGCGGACGGGCTGCCGAGGGCTGCCTCCGGCAAGTGTTCTTTCCATACTCCGTGCGGAGCGGCTCCTCAGGTAGGCAGTATCTGTATGGATATGTGCATGGCCGATCTGACGGATCTCGCCCCTGTGGAGACAGGGACGGAAGTGGAGCTTTTCGGGGAGCATGCGGATCTCTGCGCCTTGGCAGAGGCTGCCGGCACCATTCCCTATGAAATCCTCTGCAGTGTCACCAAACGTGTACCCAGAATTTATAAGTAACAGTATTCCAGTCAGTTTCCCTGTTGCGGGGAAGCAGTAAACAAGTAAAAGGAGTCAGTTTCATGAAAGAAATGATGGAGAAGCTCAGAAACGCTTCTATTCAGGCCATTCTCGCCACTGAGGATGTGGATTCACTCGAAGCTCTGCGCGTTAAATACCTCGGAAAGAAAGGAGAACTCACCGGTATTCTGCGCCAGATGGGCAGGCTGTCTGCGGAAGAGCGCCCTGTTATGGGCCAGCTTGCAAACCAGCTCCGTACGGATATCGAGGTCGCCCTTGATGCACGCCGGGAAGCTCTGTCAGCGGCTTTGCTGGAGAAAAAGCTCCGCGATGAGGCAGTTGATGTTACCCTGCCTGCCACCGATGTACGCCTTGGCCACAAACACCCGATGTACAATGTGCTCGACCAGATTAAGGACATATTTATCGGCATGGGGTTTGAAATCCTTGACGGCAATGAAGTGGAGCTTGCCGACTACAACTTCACGAAACTGAACATTGATGAAGCCCATCCCTCGAGAGAGTGGACGGATACTTTCTATTTCAGCGAGGACAGCCGCATTCTCCTCCGCACGCAGACCTCTCCGATGCAGGTGCATGCAATGGAGACAAAAACTCTTCCCATCCGCATGATTGCACCGGGGCGTGTCTACCGCAAGGACGAAGTGGACGCCACGCATTCTCCTATGTTCCACCAGATTGAAGGAATGGTTATTGACAAGGGTGTCACAATGTCCGACCTGAAAGCCACGCTGAATCTGGTTGTGGAAAAAATCTATGGAGAGGGTACTGTTACACGCTTCCGCCCGCATCACTTCCCGTTTACCGAACCAAGCGCCGAGCTTGACATCCGCTGCCATAAATGCGGCGGCAAGGGCTGCCCGACCTGCAAGGGTGAGGGCTGGATTGAGGTTCTGGGCTGCGGAATGGTTCATCCGAAAGTGCTCGCAGGCTGCGGAATCGACCCGGATATCTACTCCGGCTGGGCTTTCGGCATGGGGCTTGAGCGTCTCGCTATGGGCGAATACAAGATATCCGATCTGCGCCTCATCTTTGAAAATGATGAGCGCTTCCTGGAACAGTTCTGAGCGGGGAGGAAAGGAAAAATGAAGTTATCCAGAAAATGGCTTAATGAATTTGTTGATCTGCCGGTCAGTGAAGTGGGTGACCGTGCCTTTGCCGAGGCGATGTCTGTTTCCGGCTCCAAGGTGGAATCCACCGAGGATCTCAGCCTGACGATGAGGAATGTCCTTGTCGGCAGAGTGACTGAGATAGTCCGTCACCCGGATTCCGATCATATGTGGGTCTGCCAGGTGGATATGGGGCAGGGCAGAACTGTTCAGATCTGCACCGGTGCCCAGAATGTGCAGAAGGGAGATCTCGTTCCGGTTGCCCTGGACAATTCTCTCCTTCCCGGCGGAATCGAAATCAAGGCGAAGCCCCTCCGCGGGGTGGAATCCGATGGCATGCTTTGCTCCTATAAGGAACTGGGTGCCACAGCACATGATTTTCCATATGCCATTGAAAACGGTATTTTGATCCTTCAGGGCGACTATCAACCGGGAGATGACATGGCGGTCAAAATGGGCCTGGACGATCATGTTGTTGATTTCGAGATTACACCCAACCGCCCTGACTGCCTATGCATGATTGGGCTGGCCAGAGAAGCAGCTGTCACGTTCGGGAAAGAGCTGAAACTGCATGAACCTGCTGTCAGGGCTGAAGCAGAAGGCAATATTGCCGATCTGGCAAAGGTCATCATTGAGGACGCTGACCTCTGCCCGCGTTATACCGCACGCATGGTCAGGAATGTCCGCATTGCGCCTTCTCCTGCCTGGATGGCGGAGCGTATCCGGAATGCCGGTATGCGTCCGATCAACAATATCGTGGATATCACCAACTATGTTATGCTGGAATACGGCCAGCCGATGCACGCATTTGACTTTTCCTGTGTTCACAGCGGGGAAATCCGTGTCCGCCGCGCAAAGCCGGGTGAAGCAATCCGCACGCTGGACGGTACGGAAAGAGCTCTTACTCCGGATATGCTTTGCATCTGTGATACGGAAAAGCCTGTCGCAGTTGCAGGTGTTATGGGCGGTGAGAACTCTGAAATCGTCGGAGATACAGCTATGGTCCTCTTTGAGAGTGCCTGTTTCAACGGCCCCTCTGTGCGCCGCACAGCCACTGCGCTCGGTATGCGTACCGATGCCTCTTCCCGCTTTGAGAAAGGGCTGGATGCAAAAAACACTGTCAAAGCTGTCGAGCGTGCCTGTGAGCTGATTGAGTTGCTCAATGCCGGCGAAGTAGTTCCCGGAATTATAGACGTAGTTCCCGAGCCGCTTCGTGAAACTACCCTCCTTCTTGAACCGGAGAAGATCAATGCTCTTCTTGGTACAGACATTGAAAAGGATGCCATGAAGAAGATCCTTACGGATCTGGGATTTACCTTTGAAGGCGATCTCATCCATGTTCCTTCATGGCGCGGAGATGTGGAACACTATTCCGACATTGCGGAAGAGGTTGCCCGCTTCTACGGCTACAATGAAATTCCCGTGCGCTTCACCGGCGCGATCAGCACCTGCGGCGGCTTCACACCGGAACAGCAGTGCGAGCGGCAGATCGGTGAGATTCTCCGCAGCCTTGGGCTCGATGAAATCATAACCTACTCTTTTATCAGCCCCTCTTATTATGACAAGATCTGTCTCCCGGCAGATTCCCCGCTGCGCGACAGCCTGAAGATCCTCAATCCGCTCGGAGAAGACACGTCCATCATGCGCACGACGGTGCTTCCCTCCATGCTGGAAATTCTCACCCGCAACTTCAACTTCCGCAATAAATCCGCTTCGCTGTATGAAATCGGCAGAGTCTACCAGAAGCGGGAGGACGGTCTTGCTGATGAACCGAAGATTGTCTCCATCGGTCTTTACGGCCAGGATGTCGACTTCTTCCGTCTCAAGGGCATTGTGGAAACGATGCTTGTTTCCGTAACCGGGAAAGAACTGCGCTTTGCGGCTGACCGCGACAATCCTTCCTATCACCCGGGTCGCTGCGCAAAGGTCTTTTGCGGAGATGTCCTTCTGGGGACGTTCGGCCAGGTCCATCCTGCAGTTGCTTCCAACTACGGCGTAGATACTGAACTGTACTGTGCTGAGCTGAACTTCGCAGAGATTTTTGCAAACCGCAGGCCGCTTCCGGTCTATGTACCGCTGCCGAAGTTCCCCTCTGTCACGCGCGATATTGCGGTTGTCTGCAGCAGTGATATTCCTGTCGGAGATCTGACGTCCTGCATTCTGCGCAGCGGCGGCAGCTTCCTGAAAGGCTGTTCCGTCTTTGATGTTTATACAGGTCATCACATTGCGGAAGGCCTGAAATCAGTTGCGTTTTCTCTGACAATGCGTGCTGATGACAGGACTATGACGGACGAAGACGCAGACAATACCGTCAAGGCAGTTCTCACTGCTTTGAAGGAAGAGTACAAAGCTGTTATCCGCTGATATTTTTGTAATTTTCCTCTTTACTTCCTGCCGTTTTTTTGTATAATGATACTATCCTGAATAATTATACGAAAGGAGATTCTGCTATGGAAGACGCCACCAGAAAATTTACTGCGCTGGATGAAAAACGGGAAATGAAAGATATCCTCATGTCGGTGTATAACTCCCTGAAAGTGAAAGGGTATAACCCTGTCAATCAGATAGTCGGCTATATCATTTCTGAGGATCCTACCTATATCACGAACTATAACAGCGCCCGTCAGTTAATCTGCCGTATCGACAGAGATGAGCTTCTGCAGGAGCTCCTGAAATCCTATCTGGATAAATAATTCTGCACAGCCCCGGCTGTTTCTGGCCGGGGCCGTTTTCTTTTATTAGTGATGATTTTTTAGTGATGAACTGATCCCGGAGCATGAGGACTGTATATGAAAAACGGAATTGTCGTTATCGGTAATGTTTTTGTAGATATCAAGGGGTTTCCCTTCAACAACTATATCCCTGCGGGAAGAAACGCCGGGAATGTGGAGTTTGTCCACGGTGGCGTCGGGCGCAATGTCGCGGAAGATATTGCCAATCTGGAGCTCCGGCCTACCTTCCTCAGCATGGTGGATACCACTGCACAGGGGGAAGAGGTCATCAAAAAGCTCAGTAATCACAAAGTGAATACAAGATACATGATCACATCTCCCGACGGGATGGGCATCTGGCTGGCTATTTTTGATGAAACCGGGGATGTTGTCGGTTCCATTTCCAAAAGGCCTGCTATGGAACCTCTGACTGAACTGATTGAGCAGAAAGGGGACGAGATCTTCTGTGACTGTGACAGCATTGTCCTGGAGATCGATATGGACAAGGATCTTGTCAAACAGGTACTGCGTTATGCGGCCAAATATCGCAAAAAAGTGTTTGCCGTAGTGGCAAATATGAGCATCGCCGCAGAACGGCGTGATTTCCTTCAGCAGATCGACTGCTTTGTCTGCAATGAGCAGGAAGCGGGTATCCTTTTTGTCGAAGACTTTTCTTCTCTTGCACCGGAGGTGTTCGCTGAAGTCCTTTCGGAGAAGGTTATCAATGCCAAAATCCCCTCAATGGTCGTCACACTCGGCAGCAGAGGATCTGTGTATGTTGATGTGCACGGGGAAAAGGGCTTTTATCCCGCTGCAAAGGTTGACGTAAAGGACACCACAGGAGCGGGAGACTCATTCTGTGCCGGTGTTGCCGCAGGGCTTACATATGGCAAGGATCTGCGGGGGGCAGTTGAAATCGGAACAAAGCTGGCAGCTTCCGTCATTACCGTTTCGGAAAATGTCTGTCCGAGATTCCGCCCGGAAGAGCTCGGCCTGGTTGTAAATCTCCCGGAATATCCCGCGCTGTATTTTGGTGATGAAGACCTTGTAAAGTAAATAAAAACAGAAAATGAGCTGCAGCAATCAACATGCTGCAGCTCATTTTTTGCTTCGGACAATTGCTCAGTTTTGGTTTCTGGATTTCAGTTCCCCGAAAACTGCCCCGCCAATAATCAGTACAGCTCCAAGAATCTGCACCGGAGTCATGGTTTCATGCAGAAAGAGAGCGGAAAAAACAAGGGCAGATACAGGATCCACATAACTGATCAGCGCTGCTGACTGTGCCGGCAGTTTTTGCAGGCCGGAAAAATAGAGCAGATAAGCAAGCCCTGTATTGACCAGGCCGATCACAGCAATCCATGGAATATCGGACACGGCGGGATGAGGCAGGCCGACGGTAAGCATCATATAGATCAGAACGATCACAAATGCGATGTCCAGTTCCAGTGCCGCGGTCTGCATCCCGCCTGTATGGGTGATTCTCTTGTTAAAGATAATTACCGCGGCATAAAACAGCGCGGAAACAACCGCTGTCAGCAATCCGCGCATACTCATTCCTCTGAGAGCAATGCTTCCGCTGATGCATACAAGACCGACTGCAACAAACACAACGGACATAATCTTTCTGCTGTTCAGTTTTTCACGAAAAAGCAGAGGAGAGAAAAGCAGTACCAGAATCGGCCCGACATAATAGATCAGTGTGGCAAGGCTGACGTTTAATTGCCGGTAAGCTTCAAACAGGGCGACCCAGTTCAGCCCGAGGACGCTTCCTCCAACCAACAGAGGCAGTATATCAGCCCGGATTCCCGCCCGGTCAAATCCGCCGCGCAATAAGACTATCAAAGTCAGCAGCAAGCCTCCTATCAGCGTCCGCATCAGGATGATCTGGCTGCTTGCAAGAGAAATATGATGGACGAGAATTCCGTTTGTTCCGAAGATCAGCATGGAAAGAATATACATCCCGTAAGACAGGCGAAGTGTTCTTTTCATGGTTGATGGTTCCTCCTCAGGATAATGAATCAGATGATTTACTGCTTTCTTCCGGCTAGTTGCCTGCGCGCATAGATGGCACCGCCTTTTACACTCTTGTCAGGCTCATCTTCCGCATAGATAAGGTGCAGTTCCTGCCAGGGGAGAGGCTTCCGTGTATGCGCACAGATTCGTTCGTTGAGCACGCCGTGAGGAAAGTCCTTCATATTCAGTACACCTCCGCCCAGCAGAATGTGATCCGGGTCAAGTATATTGATTTCCGTAGTTACGGCAGCAGCCATGCCGTCTATGAAATCCAGCAAAACCTGCTCTCTGCCATGCCGGGTGAACAGATCGCTGATAGGAGTTTCCGGGAAATACTCCCGCTGAATTGCCGCAAGGGCTTTTCCGCCTGCATATGCCTCCATACAGCCTCTGTTTCCGCAGCCGCAGGGAATGTCGTATCCTACAACCGGAATATGGCCCAGTTCACCTGCGGTGCCGTGTCTGCCGGTCAGTGGTTTTCCGTCGATGATAATGGCATTTCCGATTCCGGTCCCGAAGTAGATTCCGCAGATAATGCCCTCGTCTGCCAGGCAGTATTTTTCCGCATCGTAATATAAAGCAAAAGTGACA